>Ga0194037_1000006_pt1 | contig 175848 bp, 155 predicted proteins | sample JunL306m_MetaG_FD_148653 | JGI IMG/M metagenome (GOLD analysis project Ga0194037, IMG submission 148653) | Anoxic zone freshwater microbial communities from boreal shield lake in IISD Experimental Lakes Area, Ontario, Canada - Jun2016-L304-6m | ecosystem: Environmental > Aquatic > Freshwater >...
GACAGTCAACATGAGCATAGTGACGATTGTCTGTTTCATATTCAACGTGAGCGGTGGCAATAGTGATGCCGCGCTCGCGCTCTTCAGGGGCGTTGTCGATCTGATCGAATGACTTGTACTCGGCCTGACCTTTACCAGCCAAAACTTTTGTGATGGCGGCGGTCAAGGTGGTCTTGCCGTGATCAACGTGACCAATCGTACCAATGTTGCAATGCGGTTTATTGCGCTGAAACTTCGCTTTTGCCATGATGATGGCCCTCCTGATGTTGTGTCGTGAGTTTTTTTGCCTTGTTATGTATTAACTTAAATGGAGCCCACATCCGGACTCGAACCGGAGACCTCTTCCTTACCAAGGAAGTGCTCTACCTCCTGAGCTATGTGGGCGTGTTATACTGGAGCGGGAAACGGGACTCGAACCCGCGACCCTCAGCTTGGAAGGCTGACGCTCTAGCCGACTGAGCTACTCCCGCGCAACCAGAATGAAGACGCTTGAAAAATGCAACGCTTAGATACTGACCAGTACTATCGACGCGGCGTCTCCTGGAGTCGTCTCAAATCGCCATTTTCCGGTGATGATATGGTGGAGGGAGGAGGATTCGAACCTCCGAAGTCGCTGACGACAGATTTACAGTCTGTTCCCTTTGGCCGCTCGGGAATCCCTCCAGGGATGATCGTACCTACGTTGCCACTACACTACAAAATGGAGCCCCGTATCCGAATCGAACGGATCACCTGCTGATTACAAGTCAGCTGCTCTACCAGTATGAGCTAACGGGGCAAGGACATAATTTTCAACACTATAAAACGGAACTTGTTTATTTAAAGAAAAAATTTGTCAAAGTCAAGTTGTTTTTAAAAAAAAATGATGCTCTTCAATGTTACAGCGAAAGCATATGTGTTAACTATCAGAAAAAGGGCCTGAATCAGGCCGCTATGTAGGGGAGAAGGGCCTGCTTTGTCTTTCTCAGCGCCCCCTCTTCTATTTGTCGAACTCGTTCTCGGGAAATTGAAAAATGGCTGGCAATTTCCTGCAGAGTCATAGGCTCATCAGCCGTGATTCGTTGCTCAATAATATACCGCTCTTTTTCATTTAGTCGACTGACGATATCGGCAACTTTTTTCTGCAGGTTCTGATTTTCCTGGAGCTCAACCAGAAGCTCCTCCTGATTCATACGATCATCCGCAAGCGCTTCAATGGCTGTCGCACCATCACTTCCGGGAATCTCTGCATTGAGTGAGCAGTCTCCTCGCATTCGTTGTTCCATCTCGGCAAACTCCTGTTCCGACACATGCAGTGACTGGGCTGCGGTCAGTATGTCTTCTGGATGGTCTTCCAATCCGGCCAGCGAGCTTTTTGCCTGACGCAGTTTAAAAAACAACTTCCGTTGTGCCTGGGTTGTCCCTATCTTGAGCAGACTCCAGGATGAAATAATGTGATTCTGGATATATGCCTTGATCCACCAGACGGCATAGGAGATAAGACGTATACCCTTAAACGGGTTAAATTTCCTGACTGCCATCATCAGGCCGATATTACCTTCCTGAATCAGATCAAGCATTTTGAGGCCATAATGACGGAATTCGTATGCGATCTTTACCACGAACCGCAGGTTGGACGTAATCAGGCAGTGGGCAGAACTCAAGTCTTTATCTTCATAAAACGAGACTGCGTAGCGGTATTCTTCGTCTTCATTCAATAACGGAAACTTACGGATTTCTGTCATATAAAGCCTGAGACTGTCTGCAACAACCGGTAACTGGGCAACCATCTAATATCACCTCTGTATGTAGCTTTGTTAGCACTCTATGTGTGTGACTGCTAAAATATACCAAATGATTTCTTAAAAATCAAGCGTTTTGATGAACCTTGTCCTTATGTACCTTAAAATGATATCCGGATTCATGGCTACCGATGGTGAGAGTGTTACATGCCGGCTGTGACCATATACGTCATTTGGATCTTGAATTCCTGGCGCCTTGCGCTATAAATGGAATCATGAAACCGTCCAATAATTTTCGCATCCCGATACTGGTACTTTTCATCATTGCTATCAGCCTGCTTCATTATCTGACTCCTCTGCACCTCCATTATCTGCATGATATCTTCCAACGTCTTTACTATCTGCCGATCATACTGTCCGCCATCTGGTTCGGATTTCGCGGCGGTTTAGCCTGTTCTCTGGCGGTCAGCATTGTGTACGCTCCGCATATTCTGTTTCAATGGGGTGGTCACCTTACGTTGGAGCTGGAAAGATATCTCGAAATCGTGCTTTACAATATTGTCGGCGGCGTGACCGGTCTTTTGTCTCAGCGGGAGCGGGAGCGCAGTGTTGAACTACAGAAAACCGCAGACGGGCTTGAACATTCATATAATAAACTTCGGGTACAGTCAGAGCAGATTTTGGCTATTGAAGAGAATCTGCGTCGAGCCGAAAAACTTTCAACCCTGGGCGAAATGGCTGCAGTTCTTGCCCATGAAATCCGCAATCCTCTCGGTTCGATTCGAGGCACAGCCGAGATCCTGAGGGACGATTTCAAACCGGGAGACCCCAAGTATGAATTCATAGATATTCAGATCAAGGAAACAGAGCGCCTTAATCGCGTTGTTGAGGATTTCCTGCGCATGGCCAGGCCCCAATCGATTGAGAGAGCGCCATGTAGTATTCAGAGCGAGCTGGAAACCGTTACAACGCTTGTAGTCAACGATGCCCGGCAACGCCGGGTCACTCTCGATCTTACAGCGCCACCACTTGAAGTAATCGTTACGGGTGATGGCGAGAAGTTGCGTCAGGCTTTTCTGAATATCGCCATCAACGCGCTCCAGGCAACGCCGGCCGGCGGACACATCAGCATCGTTCTTCACAGGACTGACGCAAGGATCGAGATCAGCTTCCGGGACAGTGGTTCCGGGATAGCGCCGGAAAATCTGCAGCGGATCTTCGAGCCGTTCTTTACCACCAAGCAGGACGGCACCGGTCTTGGCCTTGCCATCACAAAAAAAATTATCGAAGGGCATGGCGGAACGCTGCATATCAAGAGCGAAGTTGGCAAAGGGACGAAAGTGATAGTGAGTCTGCCGATACAAATAATTTTACATAAATAAATTTACCGGCATGCTGAAGCATCAGAACCGATTTCCAGACGTTTTCGTTCAGCGTTGAACCGATATCGTAAACCCGTCCTCAAGCATTTTACGCAGACGCACCACTTCGTCATCTGACAATTTTCTGTCCCGATAGAGCGCTCCGGCATAGATCTGCACGAATTCAAGCACGTTCTGATTTCCTGTCTTCCGGGCGAGCTCGAACAAACCCTGGCGCCCCGGCTCCGGACGTACTCCGCAGTCGTGCTCAACCCGGCGGTAGAATCGGCGCAGCAATCGCTCTTCCTGCGGCGCGAAAAGCCGTGGCCGTCGGAACAACACCAGCACGATGGCAGCCAGCACCGCCAGCGCCAGTGTATAGGGCAGGACGACACGGAATAACGTTGCCGAATTGAATGTGTGCAGCTGTTTTTCAACACTGACGGCCGTCTCGAGCTGGCGTTCAAAGTCATAGGTGATGACGGTACGATTCCAGGTATGATCCAGCGAATCAAGCGCCAGCCGCAGCTTTTTCACCAAACCCGGTCGCTTGAGCGCCCCCCAGATCTGCCCGGCGTTCCGGGCGAAGCTGCTGGGATCGATCCGCACCCATCCGCGTCCGTTCAGGTATGCCTCAACCCAGACGTGGGCCAGATCATTGCTGATCAGGTAATATCCCCCCAGTTCATTGTATTCACCCCCCAGATAGCCCCCCACCAGTCGGGCAGGAATGCCGACAGCCCGCAGGATCAGTCCGAAAGAGGATGCAAAAAATTCGCAGTGCCCCTGCTTTTTATCAAACAGGAACTGCTCCAGGGCATGTTCACCAGTGGGCAGACCGGTCATGCTGTAACGATATCCGCCGTTGCGGAAATGCTGCTCCAGGAGTTCCATGCGGCGGACATCACTACCGCCTTGTCGCCGTATCTCTTCCGCCAGTTGTTTCACGCGCTCCGGAAGGTCACTGGGAAGCCGCAGGTAGAAGCCGCGCTCGAAACCTCCCGAACTGTGCAGAACAGCTGTTGTAACTGATTCAGCTCCGTAACTCGTGCGTCTGCCCGCTGTCCCTGCGTATTCGAAAACGGCATCGGGCACAGCGCGAACCCTGGGCGCGGTTACGCTCATCGGTGCATCCAGGGCTACCAGGACGCGGGAGGCGCCCGGTTCGGGGAAGATTGTCTGATGAATGCGCGCCCCATTGTAGTGCAGTTGTTCAGCAGGAACTGCTCCGTCACGCACCCAGCGCTGACCTTCGATCCGGTTAAAGACCGAAGCACGCCAATAGAGCTGCTGCTGGGACAAACGGGGCATCTCGGCCCGGAAGGCCAGAGTATGCGACTCTCCGGCGGTAGCAGTTGCACCTGTTTCAACCTTGTCGCTAAACCCCGCCTGACTGGCTGGCGGCGTAGTCAGAAAAACCCACAACGGCATCTGGGTGCGGGGGAGAATCGGGAAAAAGAAGATTAAAAGTGGCAGGGATGCCAGTGGTATCAGGAGTCCCGCCGCCAGCACCTTGCGCAGTTCAGCGCGACTGAGCGTCAGACGGCTGTCCTGGGAGAGGAAGGTCAGCAGCACCAGCGAAACGGCAACCAGGAGCAGCATTACGATCAGATAGAACAGGAATACCGGACTGAGATCGAACAACGAGGACGATGCCAGGCAGAACAGCGACAGGGCCTGAATCTGAAGATAATGGCGGATGCTCTTTTCGCCGCACATCCTGACCGCCAGCATAACAGCCAGCACGCTTACCACCGGCTGAACCGGATTGGTGCGGCTGAACTGCATTGCGTAATAGAGGAAGACCGGAATGATGGCAGCGTTGAATATCCAGTTTTTCAAAGGCCAGGCGCCACGCCGATCCTGCCAGATACCGGCCAGCATACCTGCCGCAAGAGCGCTTTTCGGCGCAATGGCCAGCCAGGGGAACAGCGGCACGATTCCGCAGAGAACTATGGCATAGGAGAGTATGGCTGTCAGCGAGCTAATCCTGACCATATAACGCCAATTCTGTCAGCAGCTTAAGGCCCTGTCGCCGCCCGGATGCGGCCGGGATAATGCGGGAGCCGCAACGGAATCCGACCGGGCGCTCCTGCACCCAGCGCCTGACCAGCCAGGCAGCGCGGGAGATCCGCTGCTCAAGGTTTTGTCCCGGCAGTTCCTCCGGATTGATTATCAGCGGAGGAGTTGCCTGATGACCGAACTCCTTGACCAGCAACTCATCGCCCCGGGCCGAGAGCTTCCAGTGAATCATCCGGTACGGCTCCCTGCCGGAGTAGGTTGCAATCCGCTCCAGTTCACCGTCCACTCCCCTGCTCTGCCGGGAGTTGCTCCCAATTCGCTCTGCTTCCACTCCTTCTCCTGCCGGTAAGCCCGGCAGTAGACGGGGGAAGACGATAATACTGTCGTCCAGGTCAAACTTCCAGTAACGGGTAAAAAAATTGACCGGGAAGGGGGAGCTGAGCGTAATACGTCCTATGGAGACGCGGCCTCGATCGGGAAAGGTGAGCGCCACGCTCCCTTCTACGGAAGTCCCGCTACCGATCAGGGGGAGTGTGATCGCCTGGCCGCCCCGTTCCAGACGGATCAGGAACGAGGGAAGATATCGTTTGCTGTTGTTGACGCGCAGGCGAAAATGGGTGGGAGTGCCGGCAAAAACCTCATCCGGCGGAAGCAGTTCGGGTGTGAGCCCTTGTATGTTGACCATGCCGGCATAGCCGGTGACAGACATGAAGGCCAGCAGGCCGGATACGACCAGGAAGAGCAGATTGTTGCCGGTATTGACGGCAGAGAAACCGAGCAACAGGGTGATGACAATGTACAGCGCCCCGGCCTTGCTGATTCTCAGGCCAAAGGAAGCGGTATGTCGGCTATGAGTTTTCGTAACAGTTCTCCTCTATCGGCAGTTTCCTGATCGGGCCGCAAGACCAGACGGTGCCCGCACACTGCTATTGCCACCCCTTTGACGTCCTCCGGCGCCACATAATCGCGTCCTTCCAGAAAAGCTGCGGCACGTGACGCCTGGGCAAGGCTTATGGCGGCCCGAGTGGAAAGTCCGGTACTGATCATCTTGTGACTGCGGCTTGCAGCCACAAGAGAGTAAATATACCCGACCACCTTTTCAGAAAGATAGATTCCCTGTTCAACGGTACTGCGCGCAGCCAGAAGATCGGCCGTCGATGCGACCGGAACCATTCCTTCGATCTTCTCACGAATTCCTCCGGAAGCAATGATTCCTTTTTCAAGATGCTCAGGCGGATAGCCGATACCGGTACATACCAGGAAGCGGTCGAGCTGGGATTCGGGCAGAGGAAACGTGCCGCTCTGGTCGGACGGATTCTGGGTTGCGAAGACTATGAAGGGATCTGGCAACGGGTGTGTCACCCCTTCCACCGTCACCCGCCGTTCCTCCATGGCTTCCAGCATGGCGCTCTGGGTGCGGGGCATGGCCCGGTTTATCTCATCCAGAAGCACAATATTGTTAAAGATCGGACCGGGCAGAAAGGTAAATTTTGCCTCTTCGCGGTTAAATACCGATAGACCGGTGATGTCCGAGGGAAGCAGGTCGCTGGTGCACTGTACCCGGCCGAAGGAGAGCCCGGTGATGCCGGCCAGAGCCAGGGCGATGGTGGTCTTTCCCAATCCCGGAAGATCCTCAATCAGGATATGACCACCCGTTAAAAGTGCAATCATTGCGAGCCGCAAGACCTCTTCCTTCCCCTGAAGATAATTGCGGCAAAGAGCGTCGAGTATGTCGGTTACCGGCTGATTGGTTTGAGTGGAAAACACGTTAGAACCCCATTTTGCTTGATTTATGGTAATATAAAAGCATATTTTAAATATGTCGTAAAAGAAACCGAAAAAACAGGCCATTATCTAATCAGGAGGTAACCACATGTTTTTACGTATGATACTGCTTTCAATCTCGCTGCTGCTGACCAGCGCCACTCTCGTTCCCGCCGCCACGGTACGGCTCCCGCAGACCGCCCAGAGTGGCTGCTGGGACGCAAAAGGGGTAGCCGTCGCCTGCGTCGGCACCGGACAGGATGGAGAACTGGCAATGGGCGTGGCATTGCCTGCCCAGCGCTTTAGCGACAACAGCGATGGAACCGTCACCGACAAAATGACCGGGCTGATCTGGCTGAAAAACGCCAACTGTTTCAGCAGCCAGACTTGGTCTGCCGCCATGAGCAGTGCCTCGACACTGGCCAGCGGCGCCTGCGGTCTGGCCGATGGCTCCGTTGCCGGGCAATGGAGGCTGCCCAATATTGTCGAGCTGGAGAGCCTGGTGAACCTGCAGCAGTCCAGCGCGGCCACCTGGCTGAACAGCCTGGGTTTCAGCGGGGTCCAGGGTTTCAACTACTGGTCCTCCAGCGCCGATGCCATCTATACCAATTATGCCTGGGACGTAAGTATGACCAACGGCTATGTGTACGACGGCATAAAGAGCAACTCCTATTTCGTATGGCCGGTCCGTGGCGGACAGCCTCTGACTGCCGGGGTGGTTCAGTTGCCTGCTACAGGACAGACCATCAGCTATGTCGCTGGAGATGACGGCGCCCTGAAAAAGGGTGCTGCCTGGCCAAGCCCCCGTTTTACGGACAACGGCGATCAGACCGTGACCGACAACCTTACCGGTCTGATCTGGACCAAAGATGGCAACGCCCCCGGCCCTGCGGCCTGCGGTACTGCAACCTACAAGAGCTGGCAGGGGGCGCTGGATTATGTCACGTGCCTCAACACAAACAGCTACCTGGGCAAGAACCGCTGGCGGCTGCCCAACCGCAAGGAGTTAACGAGCCTGATCAACTGGGGCCAGGCTTTCCAGGCTACGTGGCTGAACAGCCAGGTTTTCAGCGGAGTTCAGGGCCGTTATTACTGGTCCTCCAGCACCGACGTCAGCAGCACCGGTAACGCCTGGAGTGTGGGCATGGGCTTCAGCAGCGTGAATAGCTACGGTAAGGTCTATGACAGTTACGTTTGGCCAGTTCATGCCGGACAGACTTCTTCCGACTCTATCGCCTGGTATCACCTGGGAGATGGCAAAGTATCAGCTATTACCACCAATGGAAGCAGTATCACCGGAGGCACTCAATTCTGGCAGGAACCCGACCCGACCTGGTCAATTGCTGGTCAAGGGGATTTTGATGGAGACGGAATCAAAGATTTTGTCTGGTGGAACAACAGCACCGGCCAGGTCTACATCATGCTGATGTCCAGCTCGACGGCAGTAAAAGCCGGCGCAGTCATCTACACCGAACCAGACACCGCCTGGAAAATAGTAGCCACCGGAGACATAGATGGTAACGGCAAAACCGACCTGATCTGGTGGAACAGCACAACTGGCCAGGTCTCCGCCATGCTTATAAACGGAACCTCCGTAACCGGCGGCAACAATATCTACACCGAACCGGACACAAACTGGAAGATTGTTGCTGCCGCCGACTTTAACGGTAACGGCGCGGCGGAACTCCTCTGGTGGAACAGTTCAACCGGCCAGGTGTCCATCGGTCAGACCAACGGAACCAACGCATCAACCGCCAGCCTGATCTGGACCGAACCGAACACAGATTGGCGCATAGCCGGTGCAGGAGATCTTGACGGAGACGGCAAGGCCGACATCGTCTGGCTCAACAGGACAACCGGTCAGGTCTACGGTATGCAGACCAACGGCTCAGCGGTAACCAACAGCGCGATGATGTACACCGAACCTGACACCAATTGGGAGATAGTCAGTGTCAGCGATTACAACAGCGACAACAGAGCCGACCTGTTATGGCGGAACCAGCTTACCGGCCAGGTCTACCTGATGCCGATGAATGGACTGAACGTGGCGGGAGGCGTTCTGCTCTACACCGAACCGGATACCACCTGGCGTATTCAGGGTGAAACCGAGTGGCGGAATAACGTGTACGGCAAGGGAGTTACTACGACGACAAAGTAGTTTTTGAGAAGGGGGTATGAGAGAACCGCTCTACCCCTTCCCTTTCAGCTTTTTCCAGCTGTTTCCAGCCAACTCCACCAGGCCGTTTATAGTCCTTGTATAGAATTTCCGTACCGGCATGCTGTTGACCATGATTGAACTATTCAGACGCTCCAATACAAGCCGGTCTCCCGCCGCAAAGACAGCAACCTGCCGATAATGTTCGCCTTCCATACCGAACAGGAATTTGTACGTGGAACCCGCGTGGTGACAGGCTACAAGAAGAATTACCACATCAGGCTGACCTGTTCTGTAATCGAAGCGGGCCGTAGACGTCACAAAGGTACCTTCAACCGGCATCCCTGAAGCAAGCAGAGCATCGAGAGTAACACCCTTTGGTTTGAGTCTGCCTAGCGATGGCAATCCCCAAGGTTTGAACGGTTGGTGACTGCGGGCATGAAAATGGTCACTCCGTTCCAACAGAGTCACTACGTTGTTATTTATCGGTCCGCCGATCGAGTGTGACAATCCTGCTGTAAAGCCCCCGTTTCTGATCAGACGATGATTCTCCACAATCTGAATCATCCCGGTTGCACCCAGCGGATGGCCCCTACCCTTCAGCCCGCCGGTCAGGTTTGTCGGAAATATCCCGTTTTCACCGGTAAGTGAATCGTCAAAGAGAGCGTCCATCAGTCGATTGCGGGATACGATTCCCAAGTCCACCATGTTTATCGGTCCGAAACCGTTAAAAGGATCGTGCATATTTACGTGCATTTTACCTGACAGCCCCCGAATGTCTTTGATACCCGCCATGCCGTAAGCATAACCGGCTGCTATGACCGTTGCCGGGAAGGAATGGAAATAATTGCGATCGGCTATGGTCGGAATGTCTGTGGCGCTCCCCACTCCGCTCACCAGAACATCCTGAGGCAGAGATGTCAAAATGACCGCCGCCATGCCATCAGACATGGGGCAGAAGTCATGGTAACGAAGCGGGTCCCAGTAGCGATAGTTTTTATTATTTGAGATCTGGCGGTAATACTCCTCCAGCTTGATGGGAAAACTGAGGTGGGCATACGGATTTTTGGTGGCAAACTTTTGACTGCGCTGCGTCAGCAATGCTGAGAATGCGGTCCATTCATCATCCGACAACTCCAGCCTCTCTTTTAAAGCCCGGGCAACCAGGGCGCCACAGGCCGGCATGGTCAATCCGAATTCAGCCTCATCACGATCGATGACACCGGCAATGATCCGGGTCGACTCCAGGGTTGATGCGCCGCTCATCTTCTGAATGCCGATGGCAAGTACATGGTCGTGCCGTCCCGACGCGACCTCCAGATATGCATTCTCGAAGGCGGAGGCACCGGATGAGGATGCCGTGTCGATCAGAACTGACGTGGCACCGGAAATGCCAAGGATTCCGGCGATTTTTGCCGCCGTATTGTCAACCCCTGAAAAAGCGGCCGGATTCTGGCTACCGACAACAACCGCCCTGATATCCCTCCGACGCACTGAACTGCCCCCGAAAACCTCACCACATCGTTCAGCCATCTCAAGAAAAGAGAGGTTTTCCTTGTCCTTTCCATTATAGCGGCCGACCGGTGCCATCCATGATGCCGCCACATAGACCGTGCGAGGACGAAATAGAGAACTCATTATCAGCTCCTTACGAGACAGAACAGGCGTCCAAACTCCGGACGCCTGCGACTGTGCCAGACCATGTCAATGATGTACTGCTACTTGCGAAGTACCTTGATCACTGCAGAAAAATCCTCTTCACCAAGTCCGTCCTCGACACCCTGCTCGTATACCTTGTAGGCAGCCTCGGCGGCAGGCAGGTGCAAGCCGACAAGTCGTGCGGCATTCATGACTATATGGAGCTGTTCATGGACATATTTGAGCGCCAGACTGCGTGAAAAATCGCCGCGGGCCATGGCGCGCCCTTTCTGATGAAACAGCGGTGAGGCTACTCCGCGGGTATCGAGTACTTCCAGAATCTTGTCAGCACTGAAGCCCATCTTTTCTCCGAACACCAGACCTTCCGCAAGCACCTGAACCAGTTCGGCCTGAACCAGATTCACGATAAACTTCATCTTGGTGGCATCCCCGATCTGTCCGACATGGATGATATTGAGACCGAAAAATGAGAACGGCTCACGACATTTGCCGACCAGGGCGGGATCGCCACCGGCGATGATTGTCATAAGACCATTCGCTGCGTGATCTCTGTTACCCCAGACGGGGGCGTCGAGATACAGTACCTGCTTTCTGGAACAATCTTCCGACAGCTTCAGAGTTGTGTCGAGGGAATGCGATCCCATATCGGCCAGGATCGTTCCGGCATCAATACCTGCGAGAACACCGGCTTCGCCGAAAAAAAGCGGGCCAAGCTCGTCGCCTTCCGGAACTATGGCAATGACAAGATCACGCCCCCTGGCGGCCTCCAGTGCCGACCCGGCAGCATGCGCCCCCATCGCAACAAGCTCAGCCATAACAGCCTGCTCACTGTCATATACCGTCAGATCATAACTCCCCTTGGTCAGATTGGCGGCCATATGACGTCCGACTGTTCCTAATCCTATGAAACCGATTTTACGCAACATGCTTTATTCCTCCTGTACAAAGATTGTGCTTGAAAATAATAAGTTGCACTATATCAGAATTAAGCGGCCGGTAACACCCCAGAAATGATGTTTGAGCGCTTTTTTGCATCATCGCGATACGTTGACTCCCACGCGACGGCAGAAGAGGGTCAGACGGCAGCTCAGACAGCGGGGAGATACCGGATGACAGTGATTCTGCCCAAAAGCCACCAGCAGGTCATTGATCTCGATCCAATATTCCGCCGGAAGTTTTTTTCTGAGAGCCATTTCAGTTTCTTCAGGAGTCTTGGTTGCAACATATCCCCAGCGATTGCATATACGGTGAACATGGGTGTCAACACAAATTCCCGGCTTGCCGAAACCAAGTGTCACAACCAGATTGGCGGTCTTGCGCCCTACCCCTTTGAACAGTAACAATTCATCAATCTCTTCGGGAACTCTTCCGTCATATTCCGACATCAGGCGACGTGAAATTTCTAAAATCTGTTCGGACTTGTTCCGGTAAAATCCTGCCGGATAGATCAATTCAGCAATTTCAGCGGCTGAAAGCCCGGTCATGTCGGCCGGTGTCCCTGCCTGGGCAAATAATTTCGCCGAAGCCCGGGCAGTAACCTCATCCTTTGTACGCAAAGAGATAATACAGGAAATCAGTATCTTATACGGGCTCCGCTCACACTAGGCCACGATTGTCACTGCAGGCGTCTTCCATGTTTTATATTCTTCCCGCAGAATATGTATGGCGGAATTGATTTCGGAAGGTTCCATCTGCCGATAGTAGCGTAATGGTTGCTATCGCGCAATAGCGGTTTTACTTTTTATCTGCTTGCTGTAGTATCTATTGCCATGAACGTTGATCTTCACATCCACTCCAGCTTTTCAGACGGCGCCCTGCCTCCTTCGGAACTCGTTATAATGGCCAAGCAGCTGGGATTGAAAGCAATTGCCATTGCTGATCATGATTCCGTCGCCGGAGTAAGCGAGGGCATATCCTCCGGTTCAGCGCTCTCTATTACCGTGATACCGGCCGTTGAACTTTCCGTACAATTCAAGGAGTGGAAAGATGTCCATCTGCTGGGGTACGGCATTGACCATGGCGATCCGGCTTTCCTCGGACGACTGAACACCTTCAGGGAAAGACGGGAAAGTCGCAACGATGAAATGCTTGCACTGGTCAACAAAATGCTGCTTGCCGAAGGGCGCGCAGCAATCGACTCACGTGAGGTGCTGATTTTTGCCCGCGATTCCATTGGCCGCCCACATATCGCCCGTGCCCTGCTTGAACGGGGTTATGTCGAAAATGTTGAAGATGCCTTTCGCCGCTACCTTGTGACATGTAACGTCCCCAAAAGCTATTGGCCGATTGAAGATGCTATTCATGAGATACACCGGATAGGAGGCTCCGCAGTGCTGGCGCACCCAACCAGCATCTCCGCAGACCATGAGGAATTACGGTGTTTAATTACCGATCTCCAGGGCCTTGGGCTTGACGGCATAGAGGTCTATAACAATCTGGCATATGCGGAAGAGATGGAGTTTTTGCGCCGTCTGGCGGTAAAACTGGCATTACTTGTTACCGGCGGCTCGGATTTTCACGGAATTGAAGATGGATTGGAAATGGGAAAGGGGAGAGGAGGTATCCGCTTCAGCGAAAACCTCATCACCCCTCTGCAGTTATTGATAACATCACAAGTTCACTAGAAAGTGTCAATGCATTTTTTATTGACAAATAAAATGGTATTGTGGTACCTATTTGCATAAATAGTCTTATCTGATCTTCGGCTGATACTCGTAGCAACGGAAAATGCACAACAATTTCTGAAAACAGCTTTTAATGCGTCGCACGCAGGAGAAACAGAAATGTCAGAAATCACGATTCGTTCACTCTATCCGGAAGATCTGGATCGGGTTTTAGAAATTGAGAAAAGCCTGACAGGCAGTTCCAGAAGAGTTTTTCTGGAAAAAAGGCTCGCCGTGGCAACAGCCATGCCTGACAGCTTCATCACATGTGCCACCATTGACAACAAAACAGTGGTGGGCTATGGTTTTGCCAGAATACTGGAGGGAGAATTCGGCACCAGCAGCATTATTGCTGTCCTTGACACCGTTGGAGTCGATCCTGAATTTCAGGGCCGGGGTATTGGTAAAATGGTGCTTTCCGGGATTGAAAGACGGATGAAGAAAAAAAATATCAGCACCCTGCTTACTCAGATTATCTGGTCAAACCACGTAATGATAAAATTTTTCGCATCAGCAGGGTTTAATCTGGCAACGGGGCAGATCATAGAGCGGAACACCTCGCCTTTGAACGGGGATGCCAGGCCAGCCGGAGTCCTGGTTGTGGTGCGGTCTCTCAAAGGGGTTGATATTGCACACATCGATCGAATAGACACCAGACTCACCGGTCTCGACCGTTCTGCATATTATGCTTCCAAGTTCAGAGAGATGCTTGATGGATCCGGCATTCGAGTCTCGATGGTGGCCGAGAGCGACGGAATTCTTTCCGGCTTCATAATGGCCCGCGTCGACTATGGCGAGTTCGGTCAGGTAGATAAGGCAGCAGTGATAGACACAATTGGGGTACACCCCGACTACACAGGTTCCGGTGTCGGGCATGCCCTGCTTGCTGAACTGATAATGAATCTTTCATCTCTTCAGGTCGAATCGGTCCGGACAAAGGTGGAACATGAGAATTACGGCTTGCGAAACTTTCTCTCCGGATGCGGTTTCAGGCCTTCCCAGCGGCTGTTGATTACCAAGACAATTGGTTGACATCATACTTCCCCTCCCTTGACGGGAGGGGATTAAGAGGTGGGTGAAGTGATTTCATCGCAACCTTCCCCCCACCCTAGCCCTCCCCCGCCAGGGATGAGGGGACTTTTGAAGCAACTACGAAAATTGAGTAAAGGGGCAAAAAAATGGCATACGCAGAGACGGGGTTTAATTTAGAGATTGATCTTACCCGTGGAAACATTGAGAGGGTAGCGACTGACCCAAAATTGACCAGACTTTATCTGGGTGGACTCGGTACTAATTCAAAGATTCTATGGGACAGGGTTCCCCCTGAAGTTGAACCATTTTCTCCCGAGAACCTGCTCATATTCGGTACGGGCCTTTTAGTCGGCACACCCGCCCCCGGCTGTAACCGCACCATTGTTTCCACCATCTCACCTCAGACCGGATTAATGGCATATTCAATGATGGGCGGCTTCTGGGCGCCGGAATTGAAGTATGCCGGATACGACAAGGTGATTTTTCGCGGAAAATCCCCAAAGCTGATTTATATCTGGATTAACAACGACAAAGTGGAAATACGCGATGCATCCCATTTGCAGGGTAAAGGAGCTGTTGAAACCCAGGAGCTCATCAAGAAGGAATTGAAGGACCCGAATGTCCAGGTGGCTGCTATCGGCCTGGCCGGCGAAAACAGGGTCTTTACCGCTTCCATCGAGCAGGGCAGATCGAGTGCCAGTCGTCTGGGAATAGGTGCCGTTATGGGAGACAAGGGGATAAAGGCAATAGCTGTCAGGGGAACAAAAGACCTGAATATTGCCAAGCCGGCTGAGTATATGAAATTATGCAGCGAAGTTTTGAAATATATCAGTGACCGGGAAGAAAAACCGGTTCCAGGCGTTATGCCCATTTTGGCCGGGCTTGGTTCACCGCAGGAAATGCTGCATACCGATGAGAAATGGCACACTGAAAATTTCTCCTGGGGCAACTCCCGCACGCGAAGAAAAGAATTCTGGACCAAGGAAATAGAAGAAAAGTGGACAGCGACCCAAGAGGGAGCACGGACGCGTTTAATCAGTTGTTACAACTGTCCGATGAAATGCGGGGCAATTATCTCCCTGCCGGGCATGTCAACCTACATGATGAAATGTTTCTCGAAACTTACCTATAACATGGCAGCCTTTGTTGATGATCTTGAATTCGGTTTCAGGATCGCTCAGCGTGCTACCGAATACGGAGTGGACGGGTTCTCAACCCCTCAGATTATGGCCTTCGCGGTTGAGCTGCATGAAGCCGGCATTCTGACCGATCAGGATTTTGAAGGCTGTCCGACCGATAATGAGGGTAAATTTTACTGGCTGCTTGACAGGATTGTCCGACGCGAAGGAATCGGTGATATATTGGCTGACGGCACTCATTGGGCGGCCCTGAAGATTGGCAAAGGTGCGGAAGCATATGCGCATAACAACGTCAAAAAACATGAACAACTGCCTCTCAAACTCGGCATGCTGAATCCGGTCTATTTTCTGATGTACAGCACCGGCGAAAAGTCTAACATCACCCAGATTGAGGGGCAGTTCCCCCAGTCGCCGTTCCCGACGATGGAGGAAAGGGAGGAGTTTGTCAAAGACTGGGTTCACGTTCCGGATGAGAAGTTCAAACAGTATCTTCTGGACTGGGAATTGCGCGGAGAAAAATCGAATCCGTATTACCCGACTGTTGACATGTCAGTCGACATCGTTGACTGGCAGGAGAAAATGCACTACATCGATGACGGGCTCGGGATGTGCGCCGGTTTGTCGTCATTTCCGCTGAAACCTCCCTATCATATTCACAACTACCCGCTATTTATCTCGGCAGCAACCGGGATGGATATGGATGAAGCAGAACTATCACTGGCAGCCAAGCGAAGTCGCACGTTATTGAGAGCCTTCAATATAAGAAGAGGCTTGACCAGAGCTGATGAGAAACCGCCTGAAGACCATTGGAAGAAAAGGTTCCCCGAGCTTGAAGAGCAGCTCCTGGACGCGTACTACAAATTCAAGGGGTGGAATAAACAGGGGATTCCCACAAAAGAGACGTTAGATGAGTTAGGTATGGATTTCGTCAGCAAAGACCTGGAACAGAGAGGTTTCTTGAGCTATGAGTAAGAAAACAGTCAAGATAATCAAGATCGATGTTGACAAGTGCAATGGCTGCCGCGCCTGTGAGATGATCTGCTCCGCCTTTCACGCCAGCCCGAAATACAGCAGCAATAACCCGCAGAGATCCAGGGTTCGGGTTATTCGTGATCCCCTGAATGACGTATATCTTCCCGTATACGCGGGTGAGTACACTCCCTCCGAGTGTAAGGGCAGAGACAAATATGTGATCGACGGCAAAGAATATGACGAGTGCAGTTTCTGCAGGGCTTCCTGCCCATCCCGGGATCTCTTCAAAGAACCGGACTCCGGTCTCCCCCTGAAATGCGACATGTGCGAAGACGAAGAAGAGCCGTTGTGTGTCACATGGTGCCTGGCCAAGGCCCTGACGTATGAAGAGCGGGAAGAGGAACGGGAAGAAGAGCCTCAGCTGGGTGAGATTGAGACCGGACTGGAGGCACTGGTGAACAGGCATGGCTTGCAGAAGGTGATGGATACCGTTGCCCGATTGTCAAAGAAGGGTTAAAACATGGAAACTGTCACCCCCTTCAAGGAAATAATCGACCTCATAAAAGAGCAGGGTGGAGACGCCTTTAAATACTGCTATCAGTGCGGACTATGCGATGTCGTCTGCCCGTGGAACAGGGTCAGAACGTTTAGTATGCGCAAGCTGATCCGGGAGGCCACGTTCGGTCTGACCGACATTGAGAGCGAGGATTTGTGGCGTTGCACTACCTGTGGAAAATGTCCTCAACAGTGCCCCAGGGGTGTAAAACAGATTGAATCCGGGGTATCACTGCGCAGGATTGCTTCTGAAAATGATGTCTTCCCCGGGCCAATCGCTCCCATACGCACCGTGAGCGTCGGACTTATGGGTGAGGGCAACCCGTTTAATGAAGAACGAAATAAAAGGGCCGACTGGGCGGAAGGGCTGTCTGTAAAACCCTTCACAGAGGGAATGGAAGTCCTGTATTTCTCCTGCTGCTACTTAAGCTATGCTCCCAGACTGAAGAAGGTGGCCGCCGCTACCGTGGATATCCTGAAAAAGGCAGGTGTGAAGTTCGGAATTCTCGGCTCCAAAGAGAGCTGCTGCGGTGAAAGCATACGGAAGACAGGCAATGAGGAATTGTTTAAAAAACTGGCCAAGGATAACATCAAGGCATTTATCGACAGCGGTGTGAAGAAAATCGTTGTTTCGTCCCCACATAGCTACCATACCTTTAAAAATGAATATCCTGAATTTATGGTCAATTTTGAAGTGGTTCATATTTCCCGGTATCTGCAAGAGCTTATCAGCAGCGGCAGGTTGAAGCTTACGAAGGAATACGGGAAAAAAGTCACCTATCATGATCCGTGTTATGCCGGGCGCCACAACGGAATATTTGATGAGCCGCGAGAAGTATTGAAAGGTATTTCAGGGGTGGAGTTGCTTGAGATGCCTGATTCGCGAGAAAACAGTCTTTGTTGCGGCGGAGGCGGGGGCAGGATCTGGGTGGAAACTCCCAAGAACGAACGATTCTCCGACATCAGACTGCAACAGGCTATCGATGTCGGGGCAGAGGTGCTGGTTACTTCCTGCCCGTACTGCATCACCAATTTCGAAGACAGCAGGTTATCGCTGGAGGATAGTGAAGCTCTTGAGATCAAGGACATCACTGAGATTATACAGGAATTGCTATGACAGAAAAAAATCTAATAGATGTCCTGGTTGTAGGCGGCGGGATCAGTGGTATTCAGGCGTCTCTTGACCTTGCCGATTCCGGGTTCAAGGTATACCTGATTGACAAGTCCCCGGCTATCGGCGGCAAGATGTCGCAGCTGGACAAGACCTTTCCGTCCAATGACTGCTCCATGTGCATCGAGTCGCCAAAATTCAATGAGTGCAGCAGGCATCCCAATATAACCATTCTCACCTATACTGAAGTTGATACCGTCAAAGGTAAACCGGGCAATTTCAAGGTCACTCTGAAAAAAAAGCCGCGCTATGTAGTCGAGAGCAAATGCACCGGCTGTAATATCTGCGTCGAATACTGCCCGGTCAGGGTCCCGGATCAATATAATCAAAACCTTTCCACGAATAAAGCCATACATATCTACTTTTCCCAGGCGCTGCCGCTTATCCCGTATGTCGATCCTGAAACCTGCCTGTATCTGAAAGACGGCTCATGCAGTATCTGTGAAGGCGTCTGCAAGCCAAGGGCCATTGATCTGCATCAGGAAGAAGAGCTGATCGAAGTTGAAGTCGGGGCCATCGTACTATCTCCCGGTTTTGAAACCTTCGATCCCAAACTGAGGGGCGACTATGGGTATGGTATCTTCGACAACGTAGTGACCAGTCTCGATTACGAGCGAATACTCTGTTCAACCGGTCCGTACGAGGGAACGATACGGCGCCCGTCCGACAAGAAACATCCTGAGAAGATCGCCTGGATCCAGTGCGTCGGTTCCCGCCAGATTATTCCGGGCGGCAACAGCTACTGTTCAGCCGTCTGCTGCGCCTACACGCAAAAGCAGGTAATCTTGACCAAAGACCATGACGCCGGCATTGATGCCACAATATTCCATAATGATATCCGGGCCTTCGGCAAGGATTTCGAACGTTTCCACCAACGGGCGGAAAACCTTCCCGATGTCAGGTTCATAAGAAGCTACGTCGCGATAGGCAAAGAGATTCCCGACAGCAAGAATGTCACCATCAGGTACTCCACCGTTGACGAAGGAGTAAAGGAAGAAGAATTCGAGATGGTGGTTTTATCGGTGGGCCTGAATCCGCCCGCTAATGTGCAGGGCCTGGCAACCACCTTTGGTATTGAACTTACCAAACACGGCTTCTGCAAAACCAATCCTCTCAACCCGATTGAAACCACCCGTCCGGGCATCTTTATCAGCGGTGCGTTTGCGGGTCCGGTAGATATTCCGGAATCGGTTGTTGCTGCCAGCGGGGCTGATGCCCTTTGTAGCCAGCTTCTTTCCTACCGGCGCGGTGATTTATCAAAAGAGAGGGTCTATCCTCCCGAAAAGGATGTCTCTGAAGAGGAGCTCAGGATAGGGGTTGTCACGTGTCTGTGCGGCGCCAACATCGGCCGGGTGGTTGACACCCCTTCTGTTGCGGACTACGCCGGCACCCTGCCCAACGTCGTGTACTCCCAGGAGAATATTTTCGCCTGTTCCACTGAAAACGCCCAACTGATTGCGGATGCTATCGTGGAACACAAACTCAACCGCGTGGTGCTGGCGGCCTGCACCCCACGGACTCACGAACCGCTGTTCCGGGATACCTGCCGCGAGGCCGGACTCAATCAGTATTTCTTCGAATTTGCCAATATCCGGGAACACTGCTCCTGGGTCCACTCCAAGGACAAGGAAGGCGCCACCCAAAAGGCCAAGGACATCATCCGGATGTCGGTGGCACGGGCTGAACACCTCGAACCGCTGCAGGAATTCCAGCTGCCGGTCACCAAGGTTGCCCTGGTGATTGGTGGCGGTGTGGCCGGTATGACCAGTGCCCTGAACATGGCCAACATCGGTTTTGAAGTGTACCTGCTTGAAAAAACCCCGGATCTTGGCGGCATGGCCCGCAGAATCCACTACACCATTGATGGAGTTGATGTTCAGCCCTTCCTGGATGATCTCGTCCGTAAAGTGTACAAGCACCCGTCCATCCATGTATCCCTTGATGCCATCATCACAGAAGCTTCCGGCTATGTCGGCAACTTTGTAACCAAAGTGAAATCTGAAATCGGATTCAAAGAGATCCGGCATGGGGCCGTCATCATCGCCACCGGCGCTGATGAATACAAACCGACTGAATACCTGTATGGACAAGATGACAAGGTGATGACTTCGCTGGAGCTTGAGAACCGGATCGTCAGGCTGGATGAAAAGGTGCTCGGCGCCCGGAGTCTGGTCATGATTCAGTGCGTCGGCTGCCGGCAGACGGACAGAAACTACTGCAGCCGGGTCTGCTGCAGCCAGTCCATCAAGAACGCCCTGAAACTCAAAGACAGCAATCCCGAAGTGGATATCCATATCCTGTTTCGGGATATGAGAACCTATGGGTTCAAAGAGGATTTTTACCGCGAGGCTTCCAACAGGGATGTGAAGTTCATCCGCTATGAGCCGGCTGACAGGCCTGTGGTCGAGTCCGTAACGGAGGATGGGCAGCCCATCATCCGGGTAACCGTACCGGATCCCATACTGGGCCAAAAAATTGCCATTGATGCCGATCTGCTTGTCCTGGCAGCAGCCATCGTGCCTTCTTCTTCAAGCGCCGAAATGGCCAAACTGTTCAAAGTAGCCATGAACCCGGACGGTTTCTTCCAGGAAGCTCACGTAAAACTCAGGCCGGTCGACTTTGCTGCTGACGGTGTGTTCCTGTGCGGCCTCGCGCACTATCCGAAACACCTCAATGAAACCATCAGCCAGGCCTACGGAGCGGCCGGGCGGGCGATCAACCTGCTCACGAAAGACACGGTAACCGCCTCCGGCGCGGTGTGCGAAGTGACCGAGGACGACTGCGTATCGTGCGGGGCGTGCATTACGTGCTGCACGTACGGCGCGATCGAGTTCAAAGAGACTCCGCAAGGCAAAAAAGCGACGGTCAACCCGATTCTCTGCAAGGGGGATGGTCTCTGCAACGCAAAATGTCCAACTCAGGCTATTAAACTGAAACACTACACTGATGATGAGATATTTGCTCAGATTGACGCGTCGGTTCCTGACGCGGATAAAGATTCTTGCCGGGGTTGCCCCGGCTTGGGAAGGAGATAGACATGAGCGCAGAACTTGAGCATAAACCAAGAGTAGTCGGCTTCCTCTGCACGTGGTGAGCATACGCTGCGGCGGACCTGGCTGGAGTTTCCAGACTGCAATATACAACAGAAACAAAGATTATCCGGGTAATGTGCTCCGGCAGAGTAGACATGGCCTTTGTGCTCCGCGCCTTCGCCAATGGTGCCGACGGAGTATTCATCGGCGGCTGCTGGCTGGGCGAATGTCATTATGTTACCGAAGGGAATTATGATGCCTTAAGCATGATGCATTTAAGCAGGAAAGTGCTCGCACAGATCGGAGTGAATCCTGAAAGGCTAAGACTTGAATGGATAGCCGGATCTGAAGGAATGCGGTATGCGGAAGTCATGAATGACTTCGGCAGGCAGTTGAAGGAGTTAGGACCGATCGGCGTCGGAGAGGGAATCAGTCCGGAAGGATTAAAGCTCAAATTTGAAGCTGTCACTAAAATACTCCCTTATCTCAAGCTGGTTGAAAGGGAGCGGTTGAGAGTACGCTTCAAAACTGAAGAAGAATACAATGAATTTTTCAGCAGCGACGAAGTAAACAACTTGATTAGAGACGTAATCGCCGACAAACTGGCCATTAGCCAGATTACAACACTGCTGGGCAGGAACCCGCTTTCTACTCGGGAAATATCGGAGTCTTTGCATTTTGAACCTGCGGATGTGTCACGGCATCTTAACAGTTCGGCACGGCAGGGACTGATACGGTACGATGAAAGCCGGAAACGCTATGCGATAGCCTAGAAATCTAACCCCCCTCAATCCCCCCTTGGCAGGGGGGAAGCTTTGAAGTCTCCCCTGACAAGGGGAGATTTAGAGGGGTTTGCTGTAAAAGAATATGAAGAGCGGGATAAGGAACTATGGATAGAGAAATTATCGACCGGATTATCGACAAACACCAGTGCGAAGCCAGCTCGCTGATTCAGATACTGCTTGAGATTCAGAGTGAAAACCACTGGCTCCCCAAGGAAGCGCTGGAGAGGGTCAGTGCGAAGTTACAGGTGCCTCTGAGCCAGATACAGCATATCACCACTTTTTATAAATCCTTCAGTCTGGTACCCAGGGGCCGCCATGAAGTTCATGTTTGCATGGGGACCGCCTGCCACGTTCGTGGCGCACAGCGGGTTCTCGACGCAGTCCAGGATCAGACCGGAATTAAAGCCGGTGAAACGGACGTGGATTTGAAATTCAGCCTGGAAACAGTTAACTGCCTTGGTTGCTGCGCCTTGGGACCTGTGATGGTGGTAAATGGCGAATATCACGGCAATATAGCACCGGCCCAGATAGAAGCGACGTTGAAAAACTACGAGTAAGGGTACATTATGTCACGGATAAACTCCTCTGCCGAACTCGAAAAGTTAAGGCAGGATATCTTATCAACTAGGGATCCGAACAAGCCTTGCATTACGCTCTGTTCCGGTTCAGCCTGCCAGGCAACTCATTGCAAAAAAGTTGCTGCGGCCCTCGAACTGGAAATGGAAAAAACGGGATTAATGGATGCGGTACACTTCAGGAAAACCGGTTGTCACGGATTCTGCGAGCAGGGGCCGATTATTGTCATCTATCCCGAGGGCGTCTGCTATCTCAGGGTGAAACCGGAAGACATTCCGGAGATTGTATCCCGGACCCTGATTGAAAAGAAGGTTGTCGAGCGTCTGATCTATGTTGATCCGACCACGAAAGAAAAGGTGACACTCGAAGAGGAAATCCCCTTCTATAAGAACCAACAGCGGCTGATCCTCGGCCAGAATACAAAGATTGACCCGAAAAGCATTGAAGATTACCTGGCCGTCGGCGGTTATCAGGCCTTGGCGAAAGTGCTCCTTGAGATGAAACCGGAACAGGTTATCGCCGAGGTAAAGGCGGCAAGCTTGAGAGGACGAGGAGGCGGAGGTTTTCCGGCCGGAATTAAATGGGAAGCTGCCCGTAATGCCCCGGGTGAGCCGAAGTATGTAATTGTTAACTGCGACGAGGGAGACCCCGGGGCCTACATGGACAGGTCCCTGATGGAAGGAAACCCGTTTTGTGTTCTTGAAGGCCTGCTTATCGGGGCCTATGCCATCGGCGCTCACGAAGGATATATTTATGTCAGACAGGAATACCCTCTGGCGGTAGAAAACGTTACCGTCGCCATCAGAACTGCCGAGGAATATGGCCTGCTGGGGAAAAATATCCTCGGCTCCGGTTTCGATTTCACGATCAAGGTGCACATGGGGGCCGGCGCCTTTGTGTGCGGCGAGGAAACTGCCCTGATCAAATCGCTGGAGGGCAAGGTAGGCGAACCAAAGGCGAGACCGCCTTATCCGGCAGTTAAAGGGCTTTGGGATAAGCCGACTAACATAAATAATGTGGAAACCTGGGCCAATATTCCTTTGATTATCAATAAAGGGGCTGCCGCCTTTACTTCGATCGGAACCGAAGGGAGCAAGGGCACCAAGATATTTTCGCTGGTCGGCAAAGTGAACAACACCGGCCTGGTTGAAGTGCCGATGGGTGTAACCCTTCGGGATATCGTCTACAAAATAGGCGGCGGCATCCCCGGCGGGAAGAGCTTCAAGGCTGTGCAGACCGGCGGTCCGGCCGGCGGGTGTATGCCTGAGAGTCTTTTGGACATGGCAGTCGATTTTGATCAACTGACCAGAGCCGGTTCAATGATGGGTTCCGGCGGGATGATCGTTCTTGATGATGAGACCTGCATGGTCGATTTTGCCAGGTACTTCCTCGGATTCCTGGCTGATGAATCGTGCGGCAAATGTGTTCCGTGTCGTGAAGGCGTGAAACAGATGCTCAAGATTCTGACGGATATAACCATCGGGAAGGGCAGCAGAGGCGACATTGAGTTACTGGAGGAACTGGCCGAGGTAGCCGGAAGCGCCGCGCTTTGCGCGTTGGGTAAGGGCGCCCCAAACCCGGTACTCAGCACGATTCGCCACTTCAGGGATGAATATGAGGCACACATCAACGAAGGTAAGTGCCCGTCCTACTCCTGTAGAGAGCTTATTTCGTACTATATTGACCCGGATAAATGCCAGGCGTGTATGAGTTGCGGCAAGAAATGTCCGGCAGAAGCGATTGAAGGCGGCAAAAACCTGATCCACGTAGTTGTCCAGGATAAATGCACGAAGTGCGGATCCTGCCTTGAAGCCTGCCCGGCCCGCTTTGGTGCGGTGAGGAAGATTTCCGGCGAACCTGTTCCGGCTCCTCTCCCTGAAGAAGCAAGAACTGTAGTCAGAAAGAGTAAACCGTTATGAGTAATGTAATTTTACAGATTGATGGCAGAGAAGTGACCGCACGGGAAGGCATCACCATTCTGGAGGCTGCCGGCAGCCAGGGGATTTCCATCCCTACACTGTGCCACCATGAGAAGTTGGAACCGTATGGGGGGTGCCGGATCTGTTCGGTTGAAGTCGATGCGCGCGGCAGGACAAGCGTTGTTGCTGCCTGTCTTTTCCCTGTAGAGCAGGATCTGGTAGTCAGAACCAGAACCAAGAAGCTGGATCGAATCCGGAAGTCCCTGTTGGAAATGATGTTGGCTCATGCTCCTGATTCCGAGCAATTGCAGGCTTTGGCTGTGGAGTATGGTGCAGACAAGGATCGATTTGAAAAAGAAGCCTCCTTCTGCATTCATTGCGGCCTCTGTGTTAGATACTGCGCCGAGGTCACGCAGAAGAATGCACTTGGATTCATCGACAGGGGAGCGAGGAAAGAGATCTGCTTCATCCCGGAGATCGCCTCCAGGGAGTGCTGGGAGTGCAAGGAATGTTTTCCGCTTTGCCCTACATCGGCATTACAGGCAGCGTTTGTATTGATCAAAGCACTTACATTTCCGGGACCTGCCCGCGAATCAGGGGTAGAGTCGTAGGTGATGACCGGTCAAAGAATATTAGAAATCCAGTGGGCTCTTCGGCTCCTTCACTGTTCTAACCGTTACGCAATGGGTATAGATCATCGTCGTTTTCAGGCTGGAATGGCCGAGCAAATTCTGAATCACACGGATGTCGTAACCGGCCTGCAAGAGATGGGTAGCGAAGGAGTGGCGGAAGGTATGGGCAGTAACTTTTTTGGGAATCTTCGCCTTGCGGACGGCGTAATAGAGCGCTCTCTGGAGTTGGGATTCATGGAAATGACAGCGCCGTCGTTCTCCGGTTTCCTCAACCAAAGTAAGTGACTGTTGCGGAAAAACCCACTGGTACATGAACTCCTTTGGCGCTTTTGGATATTTTTTCTCAAGGTCGTCATCCAGAAATACTCCGTCGTACCCATCCGCCAGATCCTGATCATGCAGTTTTGCCATCAATTCAATCTGCTCCTTCAGTTCTTGTGTGATCATCCCCGGGATCGGCACAGTTCTAGACTTTTTTCCCTTTCCAAGTACCAAAAGCTTGCCGGCGTCAAAGTTAAAATCTCCCACTCGTATTTTCTGGCCTTCAAACAGCCGCAAGCCGCAACCAAACAGAACTTTGACGAAGAGATTGTATGGGTGATAAAGATGTTTCAATATAGCTTCAATCTCCTGCATGCGGCTCAATTCAGGGCAAATCGTGCTGGTTACAATATACGCAAAGAACGTACAGGATAACATTGACCCCAACCTGCTAAAACGCCTTAAGGAGGGTTTTGAAAATGGATAAATTATCTGAAAAAGAATTGGCTGAATGGGAAAATAAGCGTGATTTGAATGCAGAGCTGATGCAGACTTTGCAAGATATGAAACGTGGAGAATGGGCTAGAAAAACCGAATTTACACCACAGCCGAATGGATCGATTCGGCGTGTGATTTTGAGACGTGACGGAACAATTGAAAAAGATGAAATCATCGCAGCAGAAAAAGCACAAGTCGCAGCTGCAAGAGCTGCAACTGGCTTATCACAAGCACCATTTGCCAAGCTTTTGGGCGTTTCAGTACGCACTCTTCAAGAGTGGGAGCAAGGGCGGAAAATTCCGTCTGGAGCAGCCGCAACGCTCTTGAAAGTGGCTACGCGGCATCCAGAAGTTTTGCAAGAGCTGGCCGCGTAATTTGTACCATTGAATGCTCGACCCTACCTATCTGCCAAAAATTATAATCCCACTGCGTAAAGATGAAATTTTCAATCGGGAAGCCGGGGGTTTTTCTCCCCCAGCCCCCACACCACCCGGCATGCGGGTCCGCACCGGGCGGTTCGATAGAATTACCGGGCCGTAGCCGGGTAATGAAGCTTCACTCTATCAAGCAACCCAGACGACAGGAAATCGGAAAAAATTGTCAGCAACCTACTGGGCATCATTTGTAGTACCACCAAATGGTGAGACTATGTTTGCTGGAATGTATTCTGTTAACTACAAGGGACTATTAGAAAAAGACACCCCAATGCCACATATGGAGCGTGTAGACAAAGCAGGAAGTTGTGATGAGTATGAGTTGAGGCTTGAAAATAAATTAACCGACTGTATCGGGAGACTTATCGTCGATTGGGGTTCTGCAGGTCGCGCATGGATTCAGCGCGCTGACCTACAAAACAAGAGAGTTACAGAATTTAGAACCGAGTTTAAAGAACCTGAATTCCCGGGTTTTTTGAATTTTATCGAGCCACTTTCAAAAATCAATATGCTCCCAAATAGCTGGATAACGGTTCTCCTATCAACCAAAGGCATTTACTTACTCACTTGCCCTAAAACAAAAGAACAGTATGTGGGGTCTGCAACAGGCGAGAGTGGATTTTGGCAACGCTGGCAAGATTATGTACAAAATGGTCATGGCGGTGACATAGCTCTGAAGAGCCGTGCAATAAGCGATTATCAGGTTTCAATCCTTGAGGTAGCTGGCACTGCATTGACAACAAACGATATTCTTAAAATGGAAACACTGTGGAAATCAAAGCTACAAAGCCGCGAAATGGGCTTGAATCGCAACAAATAATTTTAGAAGAGTGCTAAGCGGTTTCAGGCACTATGGCCAGCTTGAGGCCCATACCATGCAGGATATTATAAAAAGTGCGCAACTCAGGATTGCCGCCTTTAGAGAGTGTACGATATAGGTTTTCACGCTTAAGATTAGAGCGTTCGGCTACCGTCGCCATGCCGCCCTTGGCTTGTGCTACCCGGCGCATGGAAAGAAGCAACACATCACGGTCGCCCTCTTCGATGGCGGCCGTCAGATATTCAGCAGCATTAACTGGATCTTTCAGCCATTCGTGCAGATCTTGTTCGTAGTCGGTCATTTGTCGCATGGTTTGTTCTCCTGAAAATTTTTCCAATAAGAAATGGCGGTTTCAATATCCTGTACTTGAGTAGTTTTGTCACCACCAAGGAGCAACAGTACGATTTGATTGCCGGAATGTGCATAATAAACACGATATCCGGGGCCGTAATGCACACGCAGCTCAAAAACCCCAGAACCTACATTTTTGTGATCGCCAACATTACCCAATTCTACCCGTTCAAGGCGTGTGGTAATACGAGCAAAGGCGGAACAGTCACGTAAACCATAGAGCCATTTTTTAAATGGCTTTTCACCGGTTGCATCAGTGTAGTAGGTAAGTTGGAATGGAGTTGTCTGCATGGTCAAAACGTATCATATGCGATACACTATTACAAGTATTGATTCAAAGTCGATAGAGCCATAAGACGGGAAGCACGATAGATAATTTTTGCAAATTTGGAAAACCAGAAATATCACCGACGAGAAAACCCAATGACCAACAAGGCTTACGACCTGCCCCAAAGCCCGGCAGGTCAAAGCCATGCCCGTTGGAACATAAACAAATGACAGAAAATCAAATTTTTGATGCGCAGAAAACGCGGATTTACAAACGGATGGGAATAGGTTCGATTCTCGACGGGTTCATTTTCTTAACAGCAGACTTGGGGCTTGCGTGGTTTGGAAACAACATGAATCCAGTAACTGGACTTGGAGTCTTGGTTTTGGCGACATTTGGCGTGGTAGTCGGAGTTTTAATGGGAACACTGACGATACAGAAGAAACTATCAGGTGAAGAGAAGAGAAGATAGCATCTGAGACGTCAAGGAATCCATTTCAATAATGATCGCGACATTGCGCAATCAAGAGAGTATCACCTTCGACTGAATATACCAAACGGTGGCAACTGTCTATTCTGCGAGACCAGAAACCGGCCAGTTGATGCTTGAGCGGTTCTGGCTTACCTATGCCGGCAAAAGGTTCTCGCTGAATATCCCGAATAAGCTGATTGGTGCGTTTGAGCATCGCCTTGTCGGTCATCTGCCAGTAGAGGTAGTCTTCCCATGCTGCGGTTGAGAATTTGATCATCATTCCGTCAAGTCTCTTATCTGGCCACCTCCCGCACGCAGTTCCTCGACTGATTCAAGGAGTCGCTTAGCCCCTTGAGGATTCCGGAGTAGATATGCGGTTTCTTCAAATGCATGGAAATCATCAAGGGAAAGGATGACAACGGGTTTTCCCCGCTGGCTAGTCACCACAACGGGAATGTGGTCTTCGTTAACTGATCGCATGACGTCTGCCAAATGCTGGCGCGTATAGGTATAGGTTAAGGCATTCATTGATAGCACCTCCTTGCCAAATATGTACATAACTTAGCACATATGAGTAGAAAAATCAATGAATGAATCCTGGTGGAAAAATGCTGATTTTCAACTGGCCAGAATTACGATAAAATTTCCAACAAAGCGCAACAGCGGTGAACCCGCTGTGCTCACAGCCGTTAGACACCATAACAAAAAAGGAGAGTTATCAATTTTCAGACAAAAATATCCGTCCATCTCCTGAGAGGAAGCACCCTGCCCTGGGATTCAGCCTTAATACGGTATCTATCATTCGCTGTGATCAGGGTTGCCGAAGGATGGACCAATGCCGAAGCGTGATAGATGGTGTCGAAAAGGTGATGACCAAGCTGGATTGAAAGCTGAACCGCCTTGAGATAGAGGGCGCTGCCTGATGCCTCGCCATAATCAAAAGCCAGCAGTTTCCAAGTGTGCTGTTCGGCCTTATCCGGAACAATTCGGGCAAGCACGGCAAACACTTCGGCCCGCCAGATTGGCGGCTGATATAACTCGACCCGGTCGTCACGATACGCTGAATTTCGCCTTGACAGCTAAATTGGTATTGTGGTACTTATTTGCCCTGATGAATGAAGTTGCTACGGAGGTTCGCATGAAGCTCAAACAGTTGTCCATATTTCTTGAAAATGCGCCGGGCCGTCTCTTTGAAGTTACGCAGGCGCTCGGAGAGGCCGGCATTAATCTGAGGGCTCACTGCATTTCGGACACTTCCCACGATTTCGGGGTTCTGCGAATTCTGGTATCCGACCTTGCCAATGCGCGCGGTGTCATAATGGACAAGTTTTTTCCTGCCCGGGTAGACGATGTCATTGCCGCCGAGATTGAAGACAGTCCAGGCAGTCTGTCCCGGATCCTCAAACTGTTTCTGGGAACCAAGGTGAATGTCGAATACATGTATGCCGTGGCAGGAGCAACCCAGGGAAGAGCGGTGATGGTATTCCGGTTCAACGATAATGACCTGGCTATCGAGATCATGCAGCAAAACGGGGTACGACTTCTTGATGCCGCCGCCTTCGGGATTCTGGAAACTCAACCGTAAAAAGGGTATCCCATGAAGAAGAAAAGCTGCTATAAGCCGAAGAAATTTGCGGTAATCGGCGCCGGTCCGGTCGGTTGCATCGTCGCTGCTTTCCTGTCCAAAGGCGGCTATGAAGTCACTCTCTGCGATGTCGTTCCAGCTCTTCTTGAACCGGCCTTACACCCCGGCATTCTGATTGAAGGAATTGACAACTTTCAGGCTAAAGTAGCAAGGGTGACCACCCGGGTAGATGATCTCGCCAAAGATCACCCCGATGTCGTTATTGTTACGGTCAAGGCTACCGCCCTGCCGCTGATCGCTTCCGCTCTCGAAAGTTTCGCGGGTGAAGGGCGTTATGTTGTCAGCTGGCAGAATGGCATAGATACCGAACGCGTACTTTCAACAACACTCGGCGCCAGATCAGTCATGCGGGCGGTCGTCAACTACGGTTGCACCCTGTTGAAGCCGGGCCACATACATATGGCGTTTCATCAACGCCCCCACTATCTGCAGGAACTTGATTCCAACTCACGGGAAGCTGCCGTCGGAATCTGCAGTGTTCTTACCGGGTGCGGACTCGATACTCATCATACCGATCAGATTCGCAACATGGTCTGGAGCAAGGCGGTCAATAACTCCAGTATGAACCCGATCTGCGCCGTAACCGGCAAGACCATGTTTGACGTCATAAATGACCCGATCCTTTTCAACCTGGTTGACTCTGTCCTCAAAGAGGGCGTTGCCGTGGCACGTGCCAACGAATTCATCCTCGGTCCGGACTTTTACCCGGACACAATCAGCTATATCCGTAACGCGGGTCACCATAAACCGTCCATGCTGCAGGATATAGTGGCTGGACGCCGCACCGAGATCGACTTCATCAACGGCAAAATTATCGAATACGGTGTCCGGGCCGGCATGGCCACTCCGTTCAACACGACACTGCGTAGCCTGGTGAAAGCGCTCGAAACGTAACTGTTTCAGTTACAGGGGAGACTGTTATGAAGCTCAAGCAACTATCCGTTTTTCTTGAAAACGCACCCGGTCGCCTGTATGAGGCCACTCATGCACTTGGTGCAGCCGGAATAAACCTGAGATCCCTCTCCATCTGTGACACGCTTGAGTTCGGAGTTTTGCGGATTCTTGTGTCGGACGTGGCCCAGGCTAGACGGGTTATTATGGAGAAACAACTTCCGGCCCGTGTGGACGATGTGATTGCTGTTGAAATTGACGATATTCCGGGTAGTCTGGCGAAATTACTGTTCCTTTTCAAGGAATCCCAGGTCAACATCGAATATATGTATGCTCTGGCCGGCACCGGAGGCTCGTCCGAAAAGGCGGTCATGGTATTCCGTTTCAGTGACAATGACCGGGCTATTGAGATACTGCGTGCGAACGAGATTAAGATCCTTGATGCCAGGGATTTTGGAATTATCGATACTGTCAGGTAGATCTCGGCTTACTGTTTCTTGAAGGAGACTGCCATGAAGGAAGAAAGCAGCTACAGACCCAGGAAATTCGCGGTAATCGGCGCAGGTCCGGTAGGTGGAATCGTCGCAGCCTTTCTTGCCAGAGGAGGCTATGAAGTCACTCTCTGCGATGTAATTCCCGCACTTATCCAGCCGGCCCTTGATCCGGGAATTGTCATTGAGGGCACGGATACCCTACAGGCCAGGGTAGCCAGAATTACAACCCATGTAGATGATCTTCTGACCGATCCCCCGGATGTAATAGTGCTTACGGTAAAAGCAACCGCGCTGCCGTTGATAGCATCCACGCTTGAAAATTTTGTTGCCGAGGGGCGCTATGTCATAAGCTGGCAGAACGGAATAGACACGGAGCTTGTCCTTGCAGAACATTTGGGGAAAGCATCCGTCATGCGGGCCGTAGTTAATTTTGGCTGTGTACCACTTGGACCTGGCCACTTTAGGATCGCTTTTCATCATCGTCCCCACTTTCTCCAGGAACTTGACCCGAAATCCCGAGAGGCTGCAACAGGCATCTGCAACGTATTCACCGAATGCGGGTTGGATACCGCTCATACCGACCAGATCACCAATATGGTCTGGCGCAAGACCCTTATGAATTCCAGCATGAACCCTCTCTGCGCCGTAACCGGCCGGACGATGGTGGAACTCATACTGGATCCGATCCTTTTCAATCTGGTTGATGCCCTCATCAAGGAGGGAGTCGCGGTGGCCCGAGCCAATGAAGTTGCCCTCGGATACGATTTTTACCCGTATTGTGTACAGTACATAAAGGGGGCCGGTAACCATAAGCCATCCATGCTTCAGGACATTGAAGCGGGCCGGCGAACCGAAATCGATTACATCAACGGCAAGGTGGTCGAATACGGGGTGCAGGCCGGCGTTGCCACTCCCTACAACAGCATGATCCGCGGCCTGGTAAAGGCCCTTGAACCCAGGTAGTTAATTAATCAAACAAGGAGTTTTATTGTGGGAATCAAGGACATTTTGGTACATCTCGACGATTCAGCTGGCGCTGAAAGCAGACTGGACATAGCTATTCTCCATGCCCGAAAACATGGGGCCAACCTCCGGGGGTTGTATCCGATTACCCATGCATATTATAATCCCCGCGAAATAGGTGAGCAGAGCACTCTGGAGCGGGTCGAGGCGCTGTTCAGCGCCAAAACGACAGCGGCCGGGATTTCTTCTGAATGGGTACCCCTTGATTCGTCGGTTATCGGAGTCGGCGTTTTGGATGTTGTGAACATTCAGGCCTATTATTCGGATCTGGTAGTTATCGGACAGACCAATTTTCGCACGCCGGTCCTGAATATCCCCACCGACTTTCCGGAACGCCTGGTAAGGACCTGTGGACGGCCCGTGCTCGTCGTGCCCTATACCGGATCATTTGAAACGGCCGGAGATCGGATCATGATTGCGTGGAGGGCGGGGCGCGAGTCGGTCAGGAGCCTGAATGACGCAATGCCGATTATCGAAAAAGCCCACTCAGTATCTGTCGTGGGTGTCAGCGCGGAAGCAATCCCTTCTGCCAGTGACAGCCATATTAAAAGTGTTCGCAACTATCTCGCCAAGCATTCGGTAAACGCTCGAACTGACCAGATCTGTACGGGCAATCTGACTGTCGGCGACACAATTCTCAATTTTGCCTGCGAACATACAATTGACTTGCTGGTCATGGGTGCGTATGCCCCGAACCGCCGGGGAGATCTGGCACCGAGCCCGGTTGCCCAACATATCCTCAAACACTTGACCGTTCCGATTCTTCTGTCACATTGATATACCCGGGTTGACCCGCGATAGCCAGAATGAACAACCGGCAGATACTTTTGTAGATGAAATCCTTTCCTGGTCAGGATGACGCAGATTATTACTCAAGCAGGTTCACTCGGCTTGAAAGACTGTTTGGGCAGGTTCCGTTCGGTCTCTCGATTCTGGACCGGGAGCTGCTGTGCAGTCATGCAAATGCTCGCATGGCAATTATCGCCGAAATGCCGGCCGATCAGTTAATCGGCCGGTCTGTTCGAAATGTTGATCCCGCCGTTACGGTGGCGCTTGAGCCGTTACTGCTCAGCTCCATTACAGAAGACCGCTCTTTTGTAGAAACAGAAGTTGTCATCCTCTCTGCAGAACAAAATAATTCCCCCAAAAACAGGTTTTGGCTGGTCTGTTGTCACCCCTTGAAGACTGGCAACGGCGCAGTGACAGGGTGCGCCCTGATTGTCCAGGATATAACCGATCAAAAGATCAAAGAGAGTTCTCAAATCGAGCGCCTGAAGTTTGAAGCCCTTCTTTCCGACTTGTCAGCAACCTTCATAAATGTGCATGTCAGTGAGGTTGATCGAAAGATAGAACAAGGGTTGCAAAGAATTGTCGAATTTCTGGGATTTGACCGAAGCACTGCCTGGAAAGTCACCCCGGAAGGAAAGATGCTCTGCACTCATTCTTTTGCCAGGCCCGGAATTAAGCCTCCTCCGGCTGTTATCTCGAACATGGTTCCTGTATGGGAAGCTATGGTACACCATGCAAAACAATATACTATATAAGAAACTGGACTGTTTCGATTATTCGGGGGCGGTAACATGAAAGGTAATCTGGCACGGGGCGGTGATTTTTTAGTGACCGGCGCTGCAGGAAAGAGCGTATTTTCACCGGAGGATTTCTCAGATGAGCAACGCCAGTTTGCCGCGACCACTGAAGAATTCGTCAATAAAGAGCTGACGCCCGACCTTGGCAGAATGGAGCTGCAGGATTTCGAACTTGTGGTGGCCAAATTACGGAGATGTGCAGATCTGGGACTTTTCCTTGTTGATGTACCCGAAGATTTCGGAGGCCTGGAGCTTGACAAAGTCACCAGTATGCTTCTGGCGGAAAAGATCGCCCCGACCGGCTCCTTTTCAATCACGTATGGCGGTCAGACCGGCATAGGACTTCTTCCTCTCGTCTATTACGGAACAGCCGATCAAAAGCGACGCTATCTGGAAAAGCTTACATCCGGTACATGGGTAGGAGCATACGCCCTGACCGAACCGGACAGCGGAAGTGATGCACTCAGCGCACGCACAACAGCCACCTTGACAGAAGATGGTCGTTATTACGTCCTGAACGGCGTCAAACAGTTCATCACAAATGCCGGATTTGCCGATCTTTTCACAATATTTGCAAAGATTGACGGCCTGCACTTCTCAGCGTTTCTTGTAGAGAGGAGCTTTGCCGGCCTGTCCATTGGTGATGAAGAAAAAAAAATGGGACTGAAAGGTTCGTCAACCACCCAGATTTTTCTCGATAATGTCAAAGTGCCGACTGAAAATTTGCTTGGCGAACCTGGCAAAGGTCATAAAATAGCCTTCAATGTCCTCAATATCGGCCGTCTGAAGGTGGCGGCCACGGCCGGCGGTATGGCCAAGGGTGCTTTTGCCGAGGCAGCCGGTTATGTCACCGAACGTAAACAGTTCGGTCGCATCATCGGTGACTTCGGCGCCATCAAGGAAAAGCTGGCGGATATGACGGCGGCCATCTTCGCCTCAGATTCAGTAGTCTACCGCGTGGCCGGAATGCTGGATGCCCGGATTGCCACCCTTGACCGGACTGGAGCGGATTATTACGAACAGTACCAGAAAGCGATTGAGGAGTACGCCATTGAATGCGCCATTGCAAAAGTCTTCTGTACTGACGTGCTGGCGGACGTGGTTGACGAGGTTGTTCAGATTCATGGCGGGTATGGTTATGTCTGTGAATACGCTGCCGAGCGCTATTATCGTGACGAGCGGATCCAGCGGATTTTCGAGGGCACCAATGAGATCAACAGGATACTTCTCCCTACACTGCTGTTCCGCAGAGCAGAGAGCGGAGTTTTCGACCTTCCCGCAAAAATTGAGGCGGCCAGGATTGAAATCAAGTATGGAGAAGTAAAAGATAGCTGCGGAAAATTGTTCAGGCCTGAATTCAGGCTGCTGACTAATCTGAAGACACTTTTTCTGACCTTACTGGGATCAGCCGGTCAGGTCAGAGAAACACAGGAGGTAATGATTGCCGTTGCAGACATGATTATCTGCATCTTTACGCTTGAAAGCGTAATTCTGAGATGCAGCAAGGTGTTTGTTTCCTCCAGCGAGAGCAGGAAAGAGCATATTGAGGCGATTCTCAAAGTTGTTTCGTTTGAACAGGCGGGCCGGTTTTATCTCGCTGCCAATCGCTGTTCAGCCTATCTGCTGTATGGAGAATCAATTATTGAACACCATATGCTTACTGCCAAACTGACCTCCTATCCGGTCGAAGGTCTGCTGGCTGCTAAGCAGACGCTTGCAGACACGGCAAAGGATGCGGGAAAGTTCATCTTTTAGTGAAAATGGATAGTAATTGATATACCGGGAGGAGCGCGATCATGGAACATACCGGATTTACGCCTATAGAATTTGCGCCGGCGTTAGTCGACGTTGAGAATACCTCTGATGGAGGTTTTTTACTCAATTCACCGATGCCGCTTGACTCGTATGAGAAGAACCTGGGGGTTATGCTTCACCGCTGGGCCAAAGAGGCTCCGGACAGGACATTCCTCGGAGAACGCGATCTTTCGGGGCATTGGAGTCTGTTATCGTACAGAGAAACAGCCGTTCGAGCCAATTCCATTGCTCAGGCGCTCATCGACAGAAGAGTGGGGCCGGATCAAGCGGTTATGATTCTCTCCGGAAATTCCATCAGCCATGCCCTGCTTATGCTGGGATGTTTTATTGCAGGAGTTCCGGTGGCACCTGTTTCAGTTGCCTACTCACTGCTTAGTGACGACTTTCGCAAACTGAAAACAATTTTTTTGGAGGTCAGCCCGACACTGCTCTATACTGAAAACGGTACGATGTTTTCACGTGCCCTGCATGCCCTCGACCTGTCCGGCGTTGAGGTAGTCATACGGGACGGCCATGTAGATGGAGTTCCGACGACACCTTTTGCACATCTGCTGGAGACTACTGCAACAGATGAAGTGGAAGAAGCCTTTGCAAAAGTCGACTCACATACTATTGCCAAACTGCTGTTTTCTTCCGGTTCAACCGGAGAGCCCAAAGGCATTCTCAATACCCACGGAATGCTCTGCGCAAACCAGCAGATGCTGGCGCAGCTGTGGCCTTTTACAAAGAAGACCCCTCCGGTTCTTGTCGACTGGCTCCCCTGGAATCATACCTTTGGAGGTAATCACAATTTCAACCTGGTTCTTAAATGCGGAGGGACTCTGTATATTGACGAGGGCAAACCGGTTCCCGGTCTGGTACTGAAGACAGTAAACAACTTGGCGGAGATTTCGCCGACAATATATTTCAATGTCCCGGCCGGGTTTGCCATGCTGCTTCCGCATCTTGAGCGGGACAAAGCACTTCGGGACAACTTTTTTAATAATCTTCAACTCATTTTTTACGCCGGCGCCGCGCTGCCCCAGGATATGTGGCAGAGACTGGAAGATGTCGCCATACGTGCCACTGGACGCAAGGTGCCTATGACCTCTTCCTGGGGGTCAACCGAAACATCTCCACTTGCAACATCGGCACACTTTTTCATTGACAGGGCGGGAGTGATCGGACTTCCCTGTCCGGGGGTCAGCATCAAAATGGTCCCTAACGGAGAAAAATTCGAGTTGAGAGTCAAAGGTCCGAACGTTACTCCAGGCTATCTGCACCGTCCTGACCTGACCAGAGCTGCTTTTGATACTGACGGTTTCTACAAAATCGGCGATGCCGGGATGTTTGCCGATCCTGCTGATCCGAATAAAGGGATTACCTTTGCAGGTCGAATTGCAGAGGATTATAAACTGACAACGGGAACCTGGGTACATGTCGGCAAAACCCGTCTGGAAGTTCTGACCGCTGCCGCCCCTCTCGTGCAGGATGCTCTTGTGACAGGGCATGATCGGGAATATGTCGGGATTCTGGCCTGGCCCAATATAGCGGGATGCAGGGAAATCTGCCATGACAGCAAGGCGGCATTGACCGTTGAAGAGATTGTGACGCACAGGGATGTTGTTGAACATCTGCGTCTGGCAATGGCAAAATACAACGGGACTCATCTGGGATCAGCAACCCGGATTCGAAGAGTCATATTCATGACAGAGCCCCCCTCAATCGATGCCAACGAAATTACCGATAAAGGATATATCAACCAGAGAGCTGCACTGGAGCGGCGGGAGAACCTGGTAGAACTTCTGTATTCAGCAATACCGGGTCCGGGGGTGATTGTTGTTTCGTAACATGGCTATACGGATGGATGCCCGCCGGGGAAGGTTTCAATGGATCTGCAGACACTCCTGATTCTGGCCCAGGACGCTTTTACCAACAGTGCTGTTTATGCCCTTCTGGCACTGGCGCTGATTCTGGTATTCGGGGTAACACGGGTTATTTTTGTTGCTCAAGGCGAATTTGTATCCTATGGGGCTCTGACACTTGCGAGCATCCAGCTTGGTGTCATGCCCGGCACGGTTTGGCTGCTGCTCATACTGGCATGCATGGCAGCTGCCATGGAAACAGTCAGTCTGCTGTCGTCCGAGGCGGGCCGGAAATTGCCCGGGGCCCTTGGAGCCATACTTGTGCCGCCGTTTGCCATTGCAGCCCTGGTAAAGGTTTGCACGCCATTGCATCTGCCGCTCGGCTGGCAGGTTCTCCTGACGATGCTTGTGGTGATGCCGATGGGGCCCCTTATATACCGGGTGGCATTTCGCCCGCTCGCGGATTCCACCGTACTGGTACTTCTTATCGCTGCTGTGGCCGTTCATTTTGTACTGGTCGGACTGGGTCTTTTATTCTTCGGAGCTGAGGGGGTACGCACCCCTGCGTTTTCAGATGCGCACCTGACAATTGCACATCTCGACATCTCCGGGCAGAGTCTCTGGGTGTATGCGACCAGTCTCGTACTGATTGCAATGCTGGCCTGGTTCTTCAATAAAACCTTTTACGGAAAAGCGTTGCGGGCTGTTGCATTCAACCGTAACGGCGCCCGTCTGGTCGGGATCAGCCCGCATCTGGCAGGTACATTCTCGTTTGCACTGGCGTCGGCTATCGGTTGTTTATCGGGTGTGCTTATAGGCCCGCTTACAACGATTTATTACGATTCAGGGTTTCTGATAGGGCTTAAAGGATTTGTCGGTGCGATTGTAGGTGGTATGGCCAGTTATCCGTTGGCAGCAGCCGGCGCTATGATAGTCGGCTTTTCAGAATCATTTTCATCATTCTGGTTGAGCGGCTACAAGGATGTCCTTGTTTTTACACTGATTATTCCGGTCCTGCTCTGGCGGTCCCTCTCAAGCACTCACTACGAGGAAGAAGAATGATGCGCCGGACAGGTTTGATACTGTTTGTAACACTGCTTCTGGCAGTGTCGTGCTCGTCGCCGTTCTATATCACCATGGGGAGTTACATCGGCCTCTACAGTCTGGTTGCAATCGGGCTGGTTCTGCTTACCGGGGTGACCGGTCTGACATCGTTCGGCCAGGCAGCTTTCATGGGGCTGGGGGCCTATACGTCAGCAGTGCTTACGACGCAGCTCTCCTGGTCTCCCTGGCAGACCCTGTTCATCGCGTTGGCGTTGACGATTATTATTGCATTTATTCTCGGCGCAATTACGCTTCGAATGGGGGGGCATTATCTTCCTCTGGCAACCATAGCCTGGGGAATAAGCCTTTATTTTCTTTTCGGCACTATTCCGATTCTCGGAGGCTCAAACGGAATAGCCGATATTCAGGCGCTGCGGCTGTTCGGCATTGAACTCCGCAACGAACGATTATTCTACTGCATCATCTGGGGAGTCTGCCTCGTTGCATTACGGATTTCGACAAATCTGCTGGACTCCCGCGAGGGGCGTGCGATCCGGGCTCTCAAGGGAGGGGTATCGATGGTGGAAGCCTTCGGAGCCAGCGGACTTCGTCTTAAAAATATCGTATTCATCTATTCAGCGGTTCTGGCCTGCCTGGCCGGATGGCTCTACGCCCATATGCAGCGTTTTGTCAACCCTTCCCCCTTCGGCCTGAACCAGGGGATCGAATTCCTGTTCATGATCACCATCGGCGGCTCTTTCAGCTTCTGGGGAGCCATTACCGGTGCGACAGTGATCACGCTTCTCAAAACAGTCCTGCAAGGAATCCTGCCGAAACTTATCAGCCAGTCCGGAAATTTCGAAATCATTGTATTCGGCATTATGATCGTAGCAGTACTTCAATGGATGCGGGGAGGGATCTGGGCTCTGGTGGAACGGCTGCTCCCGCCGAAAACAAGCAGACCTGTCACTGACTCATCCGATCTGAAAATGCGTACCCAGCCATCACGGGGCGCCCCACTACTCAAGGTCGAAGGGATAACCAAAGCCTACGGCGGTTTGGTGGCAGTCAGACAAATGAGTTTTGAGCTTTCATCCGGTGAGATCGTTGGGTTGATCGGACCAAACGGGGCCGGCAAATCAACCATGTTCAACCTGATCAGCGGTGAAGTGCCCCGCACAGCCGGAAGCATTCATTTCGGATCCAGTACTATCAGCGGACTGCATTCTCGCCAGATTGCACGGCTCGGCCTCAGTCGCACCTTTCAACACGTTCGTTTGATACCCGGAATGACAACGATCGAAAACGTCATGATCGGTGCCTATCTTCGCACAGACGACGGGATTTTTTCAGCCGGTTTGCGGCTTAACCGGGTATCGGATGACCGGATTCGAGCAGAGGCAGCCCGCCAGCTTCGCCGGGTCGGGCTTGAGGAACACATGTTTGCTCCCGCAAGCAGTTTGTCACTCGGCAAGCAGCGCATGGTTGAAATTGCCCGGGCTCTTTGTGCGGATCCCCTTCTGCTGCTCCTTGATGAACCAGCCGCAGGTCTGCGCTATCTTGAGAAAAAGGAATTGGCTGCACTGCTGTCGGACTTGAGAAGTGCCGGTTTGAGTGTGCTGATTGTTGAGCACGATATGGAGTTTCTGATGAATCTTGTTGACCGGATCGTAGTCATGGAATTCGGTGAGAAACTTGCGGAAGGGCTGCCGCAGGAAATTCGGTCGAATCCGGCGGTTCTTGAAGCATATCTTGGGGGGGTATAATGGCGGAGCGTCTTCTCACCGTACGTGACCTGGACGTCTGCTACGGAAAAGTAGAAGCGCTTTTCAGCGTTTCACTCTGCGTTGATCGCGGAACCATCGTCAGCGTGATCGGGCCGAACGGAGCCGGCAAGTCTACCTTGTTGAATGCTTTGATGGGCGTACTCCCTTCGAGGGGATCGGTTGAATTCTTCGGAAACAATGTGAAGAATGTCAGCATAGAACAGAGAGTTGCTCAGGGGCTTTGTCTTGTTCCCGAAACACGGGAGCTTTTTTCACAGATGTCGGTTGAGGACAACCTTGTACTCGGGGCATTTACGCGCTATCGGCGCGGGGACAAAGGCATCCGGAAAAGCCTGGATACGGTGTTTACCCTGTTCCCACGGCTGGAGCAGCGTCGCACCCAGTACGCCGGAACTCTTTCCGGGGGTGAGCGACAGATGCTGGCTCTGGGGCGTGCTCTTATGAGCCAGCCGACCCTGCTGATGCTTGATGAACCAAGTCTGGGGCTGGCGCCATTGATAGTCAGGGAAATCCTGCACACCATCAGCGAACTGCGTACAACAGGAGTCAGCATTCTGCTGATCGAGCAGAATGCGCGGGCGGCCCTCCAGATTTCAGACTACGGTTATGTTCTTGAAAACGGCGAAGTTGCTCTGGAGGGGCCGAGTAGTGAACTGGCTGACAATCCAAGAGTCATTGAGAGCTATCTGGGAATCGGAGGGGCCGGGGGAGATTCCGGGGCTGATAGTGAGTATGGACATTATGGTAAAGGGGCTGAATTCAGGGGATGAATTATTACAGGTGCGCTCTTTGAAGCCACACAAAAAAGGAGGCAGACAGATGAAACAGCTTGTGACCGGAATCAGTATGTTTGTAGTTGTGGCAGCAGCGACGATTGCCCGGGCGGACATCACGATTGGTGTAAACCTGTCATCAACTGGGCCGGCCGCTTCTCTGGGCATGGCGGAAAAAAACGCGATCACGATTGGTCCATCCGTGATCGCCGGGCAAAAAATCCGTTATGTCATATATGACGATGTCACCGATACCACCGCCGCCGTCCAGAACATAAAGCGTCTGGTTTCGGAAGATAAGGTCGATGTGTTGATCGGACCCTCGACATCTCCTGCTTCAGCGGCTGTGATTGAGGCTGTGGCAGCATCAAAGACCCCCATGATTCAGCTTTCACCCGGTCCCGCTGTAATTTCCGCCACGGATGAGAAGCGAAAATGGATATTCAGCGCTCCTGCCAACACCACGGTATATGCCACGGCAATGATCAAACATATGGTCAAGAAGGGGGTAAAAACGGTTTCGGTGATTGCCGTGGATGATGCCTATGGAGAAACCAGCACCGTCGCATACAAGAATCTTTCAGAGCCCAAGGGCATCAAGACGCTGACGATCGAGAAATACAAAAGAACTGACACCAGCGCCACTGCGCAGGTATTACGTGCAATGCAGGGGAACCCGGATGCAATATTCATAGCATCCTCCGGTACTCCGGCAGCCCTTCCGCACGTTGCTCTGATCGAGCGAGGTTACAAAGGAAAGATCTATCAGTCGGGTGGAGCTGCCAACGCAGAGTTTCTGCGCGTTGGTGGAAAGGCATTGGAAGGTTCGTTCATGCTCGCCCCACCCGTCGTGGTGGGTGAACAACTGCCGGATGGCTATCCGACCAAAACCGAAGCGCTCAAATTCATAAAAACGTATGAAGCCAAATTCGGGCCGCGTTCCATGTTTGCCTCCCTGGCGTGGGACGCATTGAAGATTATTGAGGCAGCGGCGCCTGCTGCTCTGAAGAGTGGTCAACCCGGTACCGAAAAATTTCGCGCCGCCCTGCGTAATGCGATTGAAGGAACACAGGGCTTGAAGGGCGCCGGTTCAGTGTTCACGATGTCTCCTACCGATCATTCCGGCGTGAACCAACTTGGCATGTCCCTCATGAAGGTAGAAAACGGTAAGTGGAAACTTGAGGATTACGCAGATTTCAAATAATTGTTTTATAATTGCTTGACATGAACGTAAACGGGATATTATAGTGTCCGCCACGTTTAACCATACTGAAGAAATGTTCGAAGAAACCATGCGGGAGAAGGGTATGTCAACTGCTGCAGATGCCGGAAATGAAGCGCTCTCTCTTCTTGAAAACCTGAGCAAGGAAGAGCTGATAAGAATTATCGTAGATGATGCCAAAAATTGGCTGGCCCACGATGGTGTCTGGTTTCAGGCGGTAGAAAGACGCTATGGCATGGATGTCGCTGTAGAGCTTGATACCGAGGCGTGGCGTTATTTTACGGTAATTGAGGCCAGGCGGATCATGGAGCGGCTGGAGATGAAACCGGGGGGCGGTATTCCAGCCCTGGTCGAGTGTCTCAAACATCGGTTCTATTCACGCATCAACCTGCAGGAAGCAGTTGAACAGAGCGATACGCGGGTCGAATTCAGGATGGTTGACTGCCGGGTGCAGTCAACCCGAAAGAGAAAGGGACTGGCCGACCATCCCTGCAAATCGGTTGGTATTGTTGAGTACAGTGAATTTGCGAGGGCAATCGATCCGCGCATCAGTACCCGTTGCATCGCCTGCCCGCCTGATAAGCATCCTGAAGAGTTCTGGTGCGCCTGGGAGTTCACCATCTCATAGACTTCATTAACGGAGGAAACCATGCATACAACCGCCCCTGAAACCTACAAGACAAAGCACAAGGTTCGCATAGTCTCCGCAACCAGTCTGTTTGATGGCCATGATGCGACCATTAACGTTATCCGCCGCATTCTCCAGGCCTCCGGTGCGGAGGTGATACATCTGGGGCACAACCGATCGGTGGAAGAAATTGTCACGGCCGCCATCCAGGAAGATGCTCAGGGTATTGCCGTCAGCTGCTATCAGGGGGGCCATGTCGAATTTTTCAAGTACATCACCGACCTTCTGCGTGAACGTGGCGAAGGACATATTAAGGTTTTCGGCGGCGGCGGCGGGGTCATTGTGCCGGATGAAATATGCGAGATCGAAGGGCATGGAGTCCGTAAAATATTTTCTCCCGACGATGGTCGTCGCATGGGCCTGCAGGGGATGATCAACCTCATCCTTGAGGAGTGCGATTTCACCGTTGAGCGGGATATAGTCGAGGAGACCGCCCGACTGGCCCAGCGGGATGTCAGGGCGGTGAATACGCTGATCACACTGGCCGAACAGGCGGTACATGATCACACATCAGGGTACGGCGCGCTCAGGGAAAAGATTCAGGCTATGGTGCAGGATGTACCGGTAGTCGGCATAACCGGAACCGGCGGTGCCGGCAAGAGCTCCATTACTGATGAGCTGGTACTGCGCTTCACTCGGGATTTTCCGGACAAGAGTGTTGCCATTCTGGCTGTTGATCCTTCACGTCAGCGAACCGGCGGTGCTCTGCTGGGCGACCGGATCAGGATGAATTCGATCAATTCAAACCGCATCTATATGCGTTCGCTGGCCACCCGCGAATCGCAGACCGAACTCTCCGCTGCCATTAAGGATGCCATCGACGTAGTGCGGGCGGCCGGTTTTGACCTGGTGTTCGTGGAGACCAGCGGCATTGGGCAGGGCAATGCCGGTGTGGTTGGTATCTGCGACGTCTCGCTTTACGTTATGACCTGTGAATTCGGCGCGCCGACCCAGTTGGAAAAGATTGATATGCTTGATTTCGCCGATATTGTCGCCATCAACAAGTTCGAACGCAAAGGTGCCGAAGATGCTCTCCGCAATGTCCGCAAGCAGTACCGGCGCAACCGCAATCTCTTCGATGTCGCCGATGAGGCTCTGCCGGTGTTCGGCACTATCGCCTCCCAGTTCAACGATCCCGGTACCAACGTTCTTTATCGGGCACTGCTGGAAATCATCAACGGCAATAAAGGAACGGTGTGGCATTCTTCTCTACAGATTACCGAAAAGGAGAGCCTGAAAAAATACATCATCCCTCCCGATCGAGTACATTATCTGGGCGAGATTGTTCAGACGGTGCGTGGTTATAGAAAAAATGTCAGGAATCAGGTTGAGGTGGCACGCCGACTCTTCCAGTTGAACGGTGCCCGTGAAGTTCTTGCAGAAACTGCTGCTCTGGAGGAACTTGACAGGCAGGTGACAATCTATGATTCCCGCTTGCATGAAGAGCCGAAGAAAATCCTGAAAGAGTGGCCGGAGCTGAAGGCTTCCTATCGTCGCGACCAGTTGGTTACCAAAGTCAGGGACAAGGAGATCAGGAGTGATCTCTACACGACGACCCTCTCCGGCACCCGGGTTCCCAAAGTATGTCTCCCTGATTTTGCCGATTGGGGTGAAATTCTGCGCTGGTGCATGCTGGAGAACGCACCGGGCTATTTCCCGTTCACTGCCGGGGTCTTCCCGTTCAAGCGGGCCGAAGAAGACCCCAAACGCCAGTTTGCCGGTGAAGGCACCCCGGAGCGCACCAACCGCCGTTTTCATTATCTCTGCAAGGACGATGACGCCAAACGCCTGTCCACGGCCTTTGACGGCTTGACCCTCTACGGAGAAGACCCGGACTATCCGCCTGATATCTACGGCAAGATCGGCGAAAGCGGTGTTTCGATCTGTACCGTCAAAGATATGCAGAAGCTGTTTGCGGGCTTTGACCTCTGCGCTCCCAACACCAGCGTTTCCATCACTATCAACGGTCCCGCCCCGATGATGCTGGCATTTTTCTTCAATGCCGCCACCGAACAGCAACTTGACCTGTTCCGGGAGAAAAACGGCCGGGAACCGTCTGATGCGGAGTATCAGGAAATTCGCTCCTGCACCCTGCAGACGGTGCGCGGCACTGTTCAGGCCGACATCCTCAAGGAGGACCAGGGGCAGAATACCTGCATCTTCTCCACCGAGTTCGCTCTGAAGATGATGGGAGATATGCAGCAGTACTTCATCGAACAGAAGGTGCGCAATTACTATTCTGTCTCGATCAGCGGCTATCATATTGCCGAGGCGGGAGCCAACCCGATCTCACAGCTTGCGTTCACACTCTCCAACGGTTTCACCTTTGTCGAATACTACCTGTCGCGCGGCATGCATATCGACGATTTTGCCGCCAACCTTTCCTACTTCTTCTCCAACGGTCTTGACCCGGAATATACGGTTATCGGTCGGGTGGCCCGACGCATCTGGTCGGTTACCATGCGAGAAAAATACGGTGCCAACGATCGCAGTCAGAAGCTCAAGTATCACATTCAGACATCGGGGCGCTCGTTGCATGCCCAGGAGATGAATTTCAACGACATCCGCACCACCCTTCAGGCACTGATAGCAATCTATGACAACTGCAATTCTCTGCACACCAACGCCTACGATGAGGCGGTTACGACTCCGACCGAAGACTCGGTGCGGCGGGCGATGGCAATTCAGATGATCATCTCCAAAGAGTTCGGCTTGGCCAAAAACGAGAATTCACTCCAGGGTTCATTCATCATTGAGGAACTGACCGATCTGGTGGAAGAAGCGGTTATGGCTGAGTTTGAGCGGATCGACCAGCGGGGCGGAGTGCTGGGCGCCATGGAGACCCAGTATCAGCGTTCGAAAATCCAGGACGAGTCGATGCTGTACGAGCATAAAAAACATTGCGGCGAGCTGCCGATAGTCGGCGTTAATACCTTCCTCAATCCACGTGCCGACGAAGCCGGTTTCAACACTCCGGGTGAGCTGGCTCGTGCGACCAAAGAGGAAAAGGAACAGCAGATCCGGAATCTGCGGGCGTTTCAGGAGCTCCATAAGGACAAAACACCCGCGGCGCTCAAGCGGCTGCAGGACACAGCCATAAGTGGCGGCAATATTTTTGAGGAGTTGATGGAAACCGTCAAGGTAGCCTCGTTAGGGCAGATCAGCCACGCATTATACGAAGTCGGCGGGAAATACAGAAGAAATATGTAGGAGTAACATATGGATATTTTTCAGGTAATTCGTGATCGTCGAAGCATTCGCAAATACAGAGACATTCCGGTTGAGCGGGAAAAGATTTTGCAGATTCTTGATGCGGCCCGTTTGGCGCCATCCTGGAAAAACCTTCAGTGCTGGCGTTTTCTGGTGTTGACTGATTCAACTAGGAAAGAGGCGATGCTGTCGGCATTCGCAGATGATAATCCCGGGAAGAAGGCTTTCCTCCAGGCTCCAATAGCCATTGTAGTCTGCGCCGACCCGGCTGATTCAGACCTTAGCCATGGCATCGAATACTACATTGCGGATGCGTCCATAGCCTTCGAACACATCTGTCTTGCAGCCCACGCCTTGGGGCTAGGCACCTGCTGGATGGGACTGTTTGATGAAAATGAGATGAAGTCCAGGCTGAACATCCCGGAAAATATAAAAATAGTCGGTGTCACGCCGCTCGGCTATCCGGATCAGGAGCCAAAGCCTCGTCCCCGTAAGGAGCTATCGGAAATCGCATTTTTTGATGAGTGGAGATACTGATGATAACATTAACCGAATCGCTTCAACGCACCACCGCAATGCAGAAACTGCTCGAAGAAAAAGGGCTTGATGGTGCGCTGCTTATCTTCCCGATCGATGTATATTATTTTACCGGCACACGCCAGAATTCCACCTTGTGGATACCTGCCGAAGGCGATCCGATACTTCTGGTGCGCAAGAGTTATGTACGGGCGAAAGAGGAAAGTCCGATTGTGGATATACGTTCGTTTCCCTCCAGCAAAGAGTTTCCGGCCCTGTTTACAGAGAATGTCAAAAAAATCGGCTTTACCTTTGATGTCGCACCGGTTCAGCAGCTCAATTACTACGCCAAGCTGCTTCCTGGTCGGGAATTTATCGATATTTCCGCAGCCAATCGCGAAGTCCGTTCGGTCAAATCCCCCTTTGAATTGCAGCAGATCAAGGCAAGTGGTGATCTGCTCTCGTCGGTATTTATCCAGGTACCGGAGTTTTTAAAGGAAGGGATGCGTGAGCTCGATCTGACGGCTGAATTTGAGTACCGGCTGCGCAAAGCCGGCCATGAAGGGATTGTGCGCATGAGAGCCTATAACCAGGAGCTTTCCGGCGGGCTGGCGGTATCGGCAGGTGGCGCAAGCTACGGCTTCCTTGATGGCCCGGTTACCGGCAAAGGTCTTTCCAATGCCTCTCCCCAAGGTGCTTCCCGCGACGTCATCGTCCGGAATGTTCCGGTGCTGATCGACTATACCGGGGTCAGTAACGGCTACATTACTGATATGACCAGGATCTTTGTTATCGGAACGCTTGACCCGGAGCTGCAGCGCGCTTTTGATCTTGCCTTGGATATTCAGAATTTTGTCCAGCAAGAGCTGAAACCGGGAGCTATCTGTGAAGAGCTGTTTTTCAAAGCGCTGGAAATGGCGGAAAAGGGAGGTTGTGGCAGTAGTTTTATGGGGATGCCGGGAGAACAGGCGCGCTTTGTCGGCCATGGTATCGGACTGGAACTGGATGAATATCCGGTTCTTGCGCAGGGTTTCAAAGTTGCGCTTCAATCCGGGCAGACTATCGCTGTCGAACCGAAATTCAATATCCCGGGTAAAGGAGCCGTCGGCATTGAAAACACTTTTGCCGTCACCCCTGAGGGGGGGAAAAAGATGACGGATATTCCGGATGAGATAGTATTTTTATAGATATATATTGGATCTGCCGTAATTTGTTGGGCTGACAAAAATAATCAAGGGTAGCCGTACACTCCGGCTACCCTTTTGTTCATTATTCCCGGCGTGCTTACTTGGCAGCTTTCGGCTGAACAGACGGGGCAATAACGCTGGCGTCTGTCGTTACAATTTTCCGTGCCAATTCAAAATTCTTGTTCACAACACTCTGGAAAGATTCAAATCCGTAGTTAAATGAGTCAAACCAGAAGTCAACAATGGATTTTGCTTCCTTAGGGAGTTGCTTGGCAGCATTGTCGACCAATGTTTTCGTTTCTTTCTTGATCCCTGTTGCCTGGCTAAAAGCGGCATTGTAGAAGCTTTCCAAAACTTCCAGGTTCTTCACCGGTGCATCTTTGGCTGACCAATCAAGATCCAGCCCGCTTTCCAGGTGTTTTTTCAGGTTGACCAGACTTTTCTGGCTTTCCTTACAGTAGATGCCGATGGCTTTCTTACCTTCTTCGGAAACGGAGGGAGATGCTGTCAGAAAAAAATCACTCATGGCGACTGCTTGATCAGAGAAAGTACTCAGCGTATCGAAGCCCGTTTTAACTGCATTTTTACTGAAGGTCACCGTTTCTTTACTGAAATTAGTTGTTTCCATGTTTGCGTCTCCTTTTTTCTTGGTTGTTATGTTGAGCTATTGTTTTCATATAAACAAAATTTATACATCTATTAAATAAAAGTCAAGGAGAATGTTGAAAATAGTTTAAACCTTGCTTTTTGTTGAAATCGTATATACTATTCCCGCAGTTCTGCAGATTGACTTGTAACTCCGGCGCGGATACAGATTTCTACTTATTCCCAAAAAGAAAGAAAGCACATGATTACCAAAGAACAAAAAGACCTTTTCCGAAAAGCTGTTGGCAAACTTCTTGAGAAACGACGGCTGGAAAGGGGTATGAACCGCAAGGAAGTTGGCGTTGCGCTAGGCTACGAAGGCAACAGCGCCATACAGGTAGTAGCCCGTTTTGAATCGGGACGAGCCGGCGTTCCGAAGGCGAAGATTGAGAAACTGCTGGAGATATTGAACATTACGAATAAGGATTTCGGCCTTGTCGGCTCCAAATCGTTGAAGAATTTTATCGCCGCCAGTGGTTTTTTCAGTTCCCCGGCTGCGCCCTGGAGCAATGCCATGGTCGATTTCATGGAGGCTACCGAAGCCAACATGATGAAACAGGCACTTGCCGATGAAGACAGCACTGATGAACAGTCATCCGACTCCCAGACTGACATGTATCAGGATGTCATCCGTATCATGAGACTCTGTCGCGTGCAAAAACAAGAAACAAAGCTCACTCTTTTTGAGCGCCTTGATCTTGTGGACAGCCTGTGCGAAGGGGATGAAGACAAACTTGCAGAAATGCTGGTCACCCTGAAGATAGACCCGGTTGAGGCCTATCGGGAAATCGAGAGCCACTTGATGGAACGATTGAAAGAGTCAAAAAAGTAAGGATTCCTTCTTCGACCTTTCCACTCTCACGTTATCTATTGAAGTGTATTATTTAACATAAGTTTTTTTGAGTCAGTTTTTGCTTGCGTAATGCAATATTATCGGTTATTATTTGTTTAATTTTTGTTTATCATCCTTGTCTGTTCAGGGTAGATATGATTCCAGCAGATTCACAGAGGCGATGAGAGGGGGCAGTATGCATGATTTTATTAAACAGCAGACTGATTGGCTGAAGACATGGCAGGAGAGTCAGGAGTCGTTGACGAAACAGTACGCCGGACTGAGCGAAGAGTGGACGAAAAATATCCTTGGTGGGAAGAAAAAGGAACCGGACTTTTTTGAGGGATGGTTCAAATCGCAAGGTGATCTGGAGGAACAATTCAGGGAATTCGGTCAGCGCATGAACGAAATGATCAGCAACGTCTGGAGTAACAAAATACCCACTGACATGCTGAAGTATATGAATACCAGCTTCATTGAGGAGTACTACAAAAACTGGCTTTCCAATATTGAATTGCCCGGGGGCATTAAAAATCCGCTGGGCATGGATGGTGGCTGGCAGCAGACTACCAACTTTCTTCGTTCTTATTTGGAGAAAGAAAATCCTTTTTTCTCTTCTTTCAGCAACGCCAAAATTACCGAACAGATGAGCCGTCTCTTCGGGATGCTCCAGGGTACTCTGGGGAACGAGGGTACGGCTTTCAGTGATATCACCAGAAACTATCAGAATATGTTCAGCAAATTATTTGATTCCACAACAGCTCAGAGTTCCGAAAAGCTGGCCGAAGGTTTTGACGTGTGGGTCAAAGAGATCGGAAAGCAACTTTCTGCACCGAAATTGGGGATCAACAGAGAACTGGCCCATGACATTTCGCAGGCATTGGTGTTGTCGCAGGATTACGCCAAGACATACGTCAAAATGACGCGACTCGTTGAATCAACCTCCCGCAAAGCTGGAATCCGCTTCCAGACCAAATTGAGCGAAGCTGCCATAAATAAAAAACCGGTGAACAAATTCGCTGACTTTTGTGCGCTGTGGGCAGCAGAAAATGAAGCTGTTTTTCTTGAGGTTATGAGCACTCAGGAGTTTGCCAAACTTCAGGGAGATTACGTCGACGCCGGGCATCGACTGAAAATCCAGTGGAACAAACTGGCAGAAAAGGCGCTGGAACCGACTCCGATCGCTCTCAAGCGCGACCTTGACCTCGCTATCGCTGAGATCCATCAGATGAAACGGGACTTGAGAACCTTTCGTCGTGAGATGCAAGCGGTGCAAAAAGAGGTACTGCTGGCTCGCGGGGCGCAAGCTGCAGCGGAAGAAGATGCTGAAAAAGCAAAACTCGCCGTGAAAACTGCCGAGGCAGCTGCACAGGAGGAACTGCAAAAAGCAAAGGCGCTGGTAAAGGCCGCCGAAGTCGCCGCACGAGAAGAGCTGAAAAAGGCGAAAGAAGCTGTGCAAGCAGCCGAACTTGCTGCGCTGGATGAGGCAAAAAAAGCGAAGGCGGCCGAGGCAGCCGTGTTGGAGATGGCACAACGGGTAACTGCCGACACGAAAACCGTTAAAACCGCACCCAGGACTACTACAAAAACCAAGTCCAAGAACGTTTAGGGGAGGATACGATGCTCACGTTTCCAAATAAATTCAAGGAATCTCTGGAAGATTTTACCAAGTTCTCAGAAAATCTGAAAAAAGGGGTAGAGAATCTTGTTTCGCTCGATGAACTTTCGGCCGGTTTTGATGACGGCCGTGAAAGCTGCGGAAGTTGCAAAAACTGTCGAAAATGCTGTACGGAAAAAGAGCTGGTTTTTCGGGATGGCAAGCGCACGCTTTACCGATACAGCCAGCGTTCGAAAAAGGTTTGCTCTGTGCCTGTATTGATGGTGTACGCCATGGTCAACCGTTACACCATGCTTGACCTCCAGCCAAATCGTTCCATGATTCGCAACTTGCTCGATCAGGGACAGGATCTGTATCTGATCGACTGGGGCTACACCGACAGGATGGATCGCTTCATGACCATGGAGGATTACATTGACGGATTTATCAACGACTGTGTCGATTTTATTCGGGAACAACACCAGATCGAGGCAATCAATCTGCTGGGAGTTTGCCAGGGCGGAACCTTCTCCGCGATTTATGCTGCGCTCTACCCGGAGAAGGTAAAGAATTTCATCCCCATAGTTACACCCATCGACTTTGACCCGAAAGACAGCCTGCTGAATGTATGGGCTTCTGAGTTCGATGCGGATCTGATGGTGGATGCCTATGGTAATGTTCCCGGCGACATGATGAACAACGCCTATATGATGTTGCAACCTTTCACCCTTAGCGTAAACAAGTACGTTAACATGGTACAGATAATGGAAGATGCTGATAAACTGGCCGATTTCCTGCGCATGGAGGCCTGGATTTTCGATAGTCCCGATCAGCCGGGCGAGACGCTGCGCCAGTTTCTCAAGGATTTGTATCAAGGCAACAAGCTGGTGAAAGGGGAGTTTATCCTGGGCGGGCGCAAAGTGAATTTGAAAAATATAACTATGCCGGTGCTCAATATTTATGCCGATTTTGATACGCTGGTACCCCCCGCTTCATCTAAGGCCCTGCTTGGGCATATTGGCAGCAGTGACACGCAAGAATTAACCTACCCCGTCGGACATATCGGGATGTTCGTTTCCGGAAAAACACAGAAAACATTGGCACCGAAAATCGCCGAGTGGATAAACGCACGAATTTGAGAGTGTGGCAGAATGTATCTGTCGCTGATCACCAAATATATTACTAACAGGAGTTTCTATGATCATCAAGGATAGGGTATTTGTTGTTACCGGCGCTGCTCGCGGGTTGGGTTATGCTTTTGCCAAAGATCTGGTGGAAGCCGGCGGCAGGGTGGCGCTAGTGGACATGAATGCCGAAGGACTGGAGCAAGCCGCTGTTTCTCTGCGAGAACTGGGAGCGGACGTAAGATGCTACCCCGTGAACGTCACTTCTGAAGAGGAAGTGACCGCCCTTTTTGACAGCGTGGAGAGGGATTTCGGAGGGGTCGACGGACTTATCAACAATGCCGGTATAACTCGTGATTCCTTGCTGGTAAAACGTAAGGGAGACACTGTCAGTACAATGACGAAAAAAGATTGGCAGCAGGTAATTGACGTCAACCTTACCGGCGTGTTTCTTTGCGGGCGGGAAGCCGCATCCCGCATGGTTCAGGCGAATTGTCAGGGTGTGATCGTCAATATCAGCAGTATCTGCAGAAACGGAAATATCGGCCAGAGCAATTACTGTGCAGCAAAAGCCGGCGTAGCTGCATTAACGTCAACGTGGGGCAAGGAACTTTGCCGGTACGGCATCCGGGTTGGAGCCATCGCTCCCGGTTACGTCAATACGGAAATGGTACAACAGATTCGTAGCGACGTATTGGATAAAATCACAGCCCAGGTTCCGCTGGGACGTTTAGCCGAACCCAAGGAGATTGCTCACACCGCTCGCTACATCATTGAGAACGATTACTTCACCAGTAGAACCATCAGTGTGGATGGCGGTTTCCGTCTCTAAAGTTCAAATATTTTCAGTTTGCTGCTTAACCAGAGCCCCTGTTCTCAAGATGAGATGGGGGCTTTGCTTTTTTTGGCGCACAGCGCTCTGACACAAAATAATGAATAGAATGCTGTTTTTTTCTTGAAATAAGTATTTCATTGGCATATTAATTTCAGAGAAACGGTCAAAAAAACAATACGCAGATAACACTCTAAAATACATAAAATTAGTGCTGCCATTGTTTTTCTGTACTGTATTCAAAAAATTGTTATCCTTTGGGCAAGGATACTTGGGATCACGCAATCCTACTTAATGAGGGAAGCCACTATGCCGACGACACCATCTATCGATCGTTTTTTCGAACTAGCCGAACAACTCGCTTCCGACTTTTCACTGCTCAAGGGGGTCAGCCGATCAAATCGAGCACGCCAGAAGCAGGAGGTAGAGCTGGCATTGGCGGGTCTCGTCGATCACCGTACCGTTGCGACGACGACCAAGCGACTCAAAAACTTGGACGTCGACGCCTATATACGGGAAACAGTCGAACCATCCGAACAGAAAAACCGTATTGGCTTCAAAACTATTCTCAAGCAACTGAAACTTAAAATTGTGAATGAAATCTCTTTTGGCCCCTTGCACTGCGTCGAGGCTGAATTTGATTTTGATGGCTACCAGCGTCGTCTCTGCCTGCTGGCCCAGGATCGCAATACCAACAATGGTGTCTGGGGACCGGAACACCACCGCAAAGCCATCGAGATCGTCCGAAAATACGAGCGCTATTCGGTACCGGTCATCACATTTATCGACACTCCAGGCGCCGATGCCGGTGAGGTGGCCAACGCCAACAACCAGGCGCATACAATTTCCCACTTTATCGCAGAAATGGCAAATCTGAATGTCCCATCAGTCGGCATCATTCTTGGAAACGGCTACTCGGGTGGCGCAATCCCTCTGGCCACCACCAACATCCTGCTCTCGGTCCGTGACGGTGTTCTCAATACCATTCAACCCAAAGGTCTGGCTGCCATCGCCCGCAGTTTTGATCTCAGCTGGCAGGAGTGTGCCAAATACGTAGGCGTCAGTGCGTATGAACTCTATCAGCAGGATTTTGTTGACGGCATCATCGACTATGTCCCTGGCGAAAAGGGCCCTCAGCTGGAGAATCTACGCAATGCAATCGTTTCGGCAGTGACCGCTGTCGAGAACCGAGCCATCACCTTTGTTAAAGAGACCGACGGGGTTATGGATCACTACCGCGAGAATCTTCTTCGTTACATCAACCCGTCTGAAAAGCTCAAGGCACTTAACAGCCTTTCGGCTCTCTCCTTGACCCACTTTCCGACTGAATATTTCAGTGTCTTCGGCATCACCTACCGCTACATGCGCTATCTCAGTCTACGCGGGCGTATCAAATCGACTTCATCGGCTAATTACAGTCGCTCCACTAACCTGGTCACGCCCAAGGGTGACTTGTCGAAGCGGGTTCAGGAAGAGCAGGCCAATGCCTTTGCCAATTGGCTGGAAAAGCCACTGCATATCCGTTACGACGACCTGCTGTTCACCAGCTACAAAACCTATCTCGACCGCAAAGAGCATTTGAGCGATGAGCGTGGAAGTCTGTCCAAACTGATCCTCGGCGATCCGAACGAAAAATTTGCAAAAGCCCAGCATACCACATACCTTACCTACGGATTTCATCTCTATAACCTCTGGAAGTCATGGAGCCAGAACAACTTTGTTGCACTGATCAAATATCTTGGTATGACGACATCTCCCAGATCGGCCTCAATCGCAGCTGAAATGACCGTTCTCGACGTGATAACTCTTCCCGATTTCCGCGAAGGGATGATCCGGGAATGTCAGAACTGCATCATCTTCGATCTGGTCTACGACCAGATTATAACCGATCTTCGTCCAATTGCCGCCGAAGCCAAAGACACCAATACCTTTTCCAAAAAGTCATTTCGGGCGTTGCTGGAATCATCTATCCACGCCGCAACAATAAAGCTCAAGGCCATGTTTGGCGAGGGGGCCGTGGATGAGAGCAGTCTTGAAGACAACTTCTATGACTGGCTTAACACCCTTCTTCAACACCCGCAGATGAAAGATTTCATCCGACCCGTGCAGGAGTGGAAAAAGATCCAGTATCCCCGCATCTCGGAACCTCTTTTTGCTATTGTAACCTTCCTGTTCGAAAAACAATTGCTGGAATATGTCGAGTCCGAACGTGAAGGCCGCAGCTACGACGGTCGTATAAATTTGCGTGATATCGGCATGAAGGATTTCTGGAACAGGCTGACAACCGCCTATAACGACCTGCTCATTCAGGACGTGCTTCTGAAGGACAAACGCTCAAAAAACAGCCGATTTGAATCGATTGTTGCGGAATTCTTCACTGACTTCCGCGAACTCGACAGCGATCTTATGACCGCTGACCCGGCAAATTTTCCCGGTTTTCGTCTCTCCATTGAAAAGGCTCTTGAAAATGGTATCAAACCGTGCGGGGTCATAACCGGACTCGCCAAACTAAAAAAAGATGGCGATTACCCAGCCACCAGGGTCGGGGTACTGGTGTCCAATCTCGATTTCCAGGCGGGGGCCTTTGATATGGCGTCGGCTGAGAAATTCTGCAACCTCCTGCTCCAATGCGCTCGCCGCAAACTGCCCATGGTCGCCTTTGTCTCCTCAGGCGGAATGCAGACCAAGGAGGGGGCAGGCTCACTCTTCTCCATGTCCATCGTCAATGACCGCATTACCCGATTTGTGAGGGACAATGAGCTTCCCATCATCTGCTTCGGTTTCGGGGATTGCACCGGTGGTGCGCAAGCATCATTTGTCACCCACCCTCTGGTGCAGACCTATTACTTCTCCGGGTGCAGCATGCCATTTGCCGGACAGATTGTGGTGCCTTCCTACCTACCTTCGACGGTGACCCTGTCCAACTATTTAAGTTGTACCCCCGGCGCTATGCAGGGACTGGTCAAGCATCCTTTTAATCCCGACCTTGATCGTCATCTGCGCGCCATCGACCCTGCCATCCCAACACCAGTGGAAAGCGTGATGGATGTGTGCCACCGTATTTTCAAGGGGCTCTACCGGCCCGAGTTCGATGCTGTTGCAAATGAACACAATACCCTGGTGGACGAACGATCACTGATGAAACCGGTTAAACGAACTCTGATTCATGCTCGAGGATGTACGGCTGCCAAGCTGATTCAGGTTGCCCAGAACGAAGGCATTGAGGTAGTTCTTGTGCAGTCCGATCCGGATATGGATTCGGCTGTTGCCTGCCAGCTCACCGACAAGGACACTCTGGTCTGTATCGGTGGCAATACCCCTGACGAATCCTATCTCAACGCGAAGTCAGTGTTGCGGATTGCCGAACAGCAGAAGGTTGATTCGCTCCATCCCGGCATCGGATTCCTGTCGGAAAATGCTGACTTCGCACTTATGTGCCGTAATCGCGGGATAAATTTTATCGGTCCATGGGTCTCCAGCATGGAACTTATGGGCAACAAGACTAACGCCATCGACACAGCCACCAGAGCTGGCGTTCCGGTCGTCCCAGGCAGTCACGGCATCATCGGCAGCGTGGAGACCGGGATGGAGGTTGCCGAAACCATCGGCTATCCGGTACTGCTCAAAGCTGTCCATGGCGGCGGTGGCAAGGGGATCAAGGTGGTGGTAAGACCGGAAGACTTTCGCGAGACCTTCTTCACTATTTCCTCGGAGGCCAGAGCCGCGTTTGGTTCAGGTGATATCTATCTCGAGAAATATGTCACCAACCTGCGTCATATCGAAGCCCAGATTTTGCGCGACGCACATGGCAACTGCCGCATTCTTGGCCTGCGCGACTGCTCTGTGCAGCGTAACAACCAGAAGATATTCGAAGAGTCAGGTTCGACCATGCTGTCTGAAAACCTCGAAAAGGATGTGTATCGCTATGCGGAATTGATCGCGAACCAGGTTGATTATGTCGGGGCCGGTACCGTTGAGTTCATCTTCAACCTGGACAGTATGGCCATCTATTTCATGGAAATGAATACCCGGCTCCAGGTTGAGCATCCCGTCACTGAGAAGGTGACCGGCGTAGATATTGTTGCCAACCAGTTCAGAATTGCCGGTGGCGCCTCAATTGCTGATCTCGTCAGTAATCCGCAGGGATATGCCATTGAAGCGCGCATCACCGCCGAACGGACCGCTGTGGAGGGTTCGACCATTACATTCATTCCGACCCCCGGCAATGTCACAGCTTTCAGCATTCCTGAAGAGGATCATATTACGGTCATTAGGATGGTCAAAGCGGGAAAACCGGTTACTCCCTACTACGACTCGCTGGTTGCACAGGTGATCGTCACCGGTAATAACCGGGACGATGCTGCTGACAAACTTCTTGCTGCACTGGAGCGCACCGAAATTAAAGGCGTTCACACCAACATCCCGCTTCTCAAACGTGTCTTGAAAGACGAAATATTCCGCAAGGGTGTTTATAACACCCAATATCTGGGAGGGTTCCTTGATCGCATCAACGTCCGGGAGATGATAGCCGAGGGTGATGCGGCTTCCGGTTCCGCACAGGTGGCTTTGGATCGATCCGCAATAGAAATTGAAGGAAGCGCTGAGCTCAAAGTTCTTTCTCCCTCCACCGGGGTCTTTTACGATGCATCATCTCCCACGGAACCTCCTTTCGCCCCTGTCGGCAAGGCGGTAAAGATCAGAGACACCATTGCTCTGCTGGAGGCTATGAAACTATTTTCCCCGATTTCCCTTAATAACTGCAGCCCGGGAGGCAGTTTCTACAATCATGAAAAAGAGTATGTGGTGGTACGTGTTATTCCTGCACCCGGACAGGCTGTTAACAAAGGGGATCTTCTGTTTGTCATCAAAGAGGCGGTCTGATTTTCTGAAAACATTTCCTGAAATGAAAAGGAGAAAATGACAATGAAAAAATTGACGGGGAAAATTGCTGTTGTAACCGGCGGATCACGAGGGATCGGCGCTGCGATTGCAAAAGAGCTTGGAAGAGAGGGAGCTGTGGTTGTTATCAATTACAATCACAGCCACGAACATGCACAAACTGTTGTCGATGAAATCACCGCCGCTGGAAGTTCCGCCATTGCTCTGCAAGCGGATATATCAGAAGCGGAACCTACTAAGGAATTCATGGAAAAGGTTTTGGAAAAATTCGGCCGGATTGATATCCTGGTGAACAACGCCGGAATTACCCGAGACAAAAGTTTCAATAAAATGTCGTATGAGGAATGGAATACAGTCATCGATACGAACCTGACGTCAGCCTTCAACACATGCAAAGTTGCCCTTCCGGCAATGCTTGAACAAAAATACGGCCGAATTATCAATATGAGTTCAGTGCTTGGTCAGGCGGGGGGGTTTGGCCAATCACATTATGCCGCTGCAGAAGCGGGATTGATCGGTTTTACAAAGTCTCTTGCTCTGGAAACAGCGCGGGCCGGAGTCACTGTAAATGCCATTTGTCCAGGGTTTATCGAGACAGATATGGTTATGGCGATGCCCGATACGGTTCTGGAGGCGATTATTGGTCAGATTCCCATGAAGAGACTTGGCAAACCGGAAGATGTTGCCAGAGGTGTTATTTTTATATGCGAAAGTGATTACATGACCGGTCAGTCTATCAACCTGAATGGCGGACTTTACATGTTGTAGATTTTTTTGTTTAATATACGAATGGTTACATCAATTTCAAACGGACAATTGATAAGGAGCAAGTATGAGAGACGTGTACCTGATAGGCGTGGGCCAGACCAAAATGACTAAAAACGCTGGTATCCGTGGTCGTTATATGGCAGAGGAAGCTATTGAGAAGGCGGTCGCACACGCGGGTATTGACTGGAAGCAGATCGGTATGCTCGTTGCCGGCAATATGACCGCCGGCAGGTTGACTCATCAGCAGCAACTGGGGGCTTTGCATGCGGATGTAGTGGGTTTGCGAGGAATTGAGGCTGCAACCGTAGAGGCTGCCTGCGGTTCCGGTGCCGCAGCAACACGCTGGGGGGTGATGAGCGTAGGAGGTGGTTATCACGATGTTGTTCTGATTTGCGGAAGTGAACGGATGACCCACGCCGCTCTTGATGATACAACTGCGGCTCTGGCAACAGCCGCAGACTGGGAGCTGGAAGGCATCAATGGCGAATCCTTTATTTCTCTGAATGCACGACTTATGAGGCGCTACATGCATACCTACAGAGTCTCCGCTCAAGACTTCGGCCACTTTGCAATCACCGCCCATGATAACGGTTTCACAAATCCTAACGGTTTTCTGCACAAGAAGATTGATATGGAAACCTACCTCAACTCCAGAATGCTGGTTGATCCGGTCAAGCTGCTTGACGCCCCCCCGGTTTGTGACGGAGCAGCAGCGGTTGTGCTCGCCACGGAAGAGGTTGCCCGTGCCGTGGCGCATAGCAATGGCTTACCGCTGATCAGGATAGCCGGGTCTGCCATTGGTACAGACTCGCTTGCTCTAGATTCCCGCCGCGATATGATGGTGCTTGATGGAGCTGTGCTTTCCACGCGCAGGGCCATGGAGCAGGCTGGTGTTAAACACGAAGATATTGATATCTTCGAGCTGCACGACGCCTACACCATTATTACGACTCTCAGCCTCGAAGCCGCCGGTTTTGCTGAAAAAGGTAAGGGAGTTCATTTCGGCAAGGAAGGTGAGATCACCCTCACAGGTAAGTTACCCATTGCAACCTTTGGCGGTCTGAAGTCACGCGGTCACCCTGTGGGAGCAACAGGCGTCTTTCAGTTGGTTGAAACGTATATGCAACTGACCGGGACAGCCGGGGAAAATCAGGTGCCTGACCCGGAATTTGCCCTGGTTCAGAATATCGGCGGAACGGGCGCCACCGTTATTAGCCATGTATTACAGCGCTGTTCATAAATATTAATCTATCAGGAGGACGACATGGGTATTTTGGATCTTGCTCAAAACGATAACGTTTCGACCCGTATCGGGAACAAGCTCACGGGCCGTGTGGCATACGTCACGGGAGGCACCCGGGGCATCGGTGCGGCGATCTGCCGCAGCCTTGCCAGTCAGGGAGCTGTGCTCGCTGCGGGCTACGCCGGCAATGAAAAGGCAGCGTGTGAGTTTCGCGACACTTTCACCGGGACATACGCCACACCGGTCAGTATCCACAAGGGAAATCTGGGAGAACCGGCGGATTGCCGCCGCACCATCGCCGAAGTGATCGCGACGCACGGCCGCCTCGACATTCTTGTAAACAACGCCGGCATCACCAGCGACAAAACCGTACTCAAGATGAAGGACGACGACTGGTTCAATGTGCTGAATGTGAACCTGTCCGGCGTGTTCTTTCTCTCCCAGGAGGCTCTGCGTCACATGGCCGAACGTGGCAGTGGACGCATCATTAACGTCTCAAGCGTCGTAGGCGAGATGGGTAATATCGGCCAGGCGAACTATGCCGCCTCGAAATCGGGGCTGTTCGGATTGACCAAGACGCTCGCCCGTGAAGCCGCATCATTACTTGCCAGATCGGGGAAACTCGCCGATCCGGATGGGATCGGACTCACCATAAACACCATAACTCCCGGATTCGTAGCGACGGAAATGCTTGAGCACATTCCCGACAAGGTGATGGAGAAGATCCTGTCTCAGATCCCTCTCGGTCGTCTCGGTAAACCCGAAGAGGTCGCACGAGTTGTGCACTTTCTCGCTGCCGACGCGTCCTCCTACATCACAGGACAGGTCTGGGGAGTGAACGGCGGCATGGACATGTAAAAAATGAAAAGCCCTGCTTTGCAATGAAGCAGGGCTTTTACATTGATCTATGCATGTGATCAATGAATATCAGAATCAGATCAAATCTTATCTAATTCCCGTAGTAGAAGGTTTTTAAGATTCTTATCAGATTGAATCTCATCTATTATAGATTGCAGAGTATCGATCTTTTGAGTCTGTTCCGATATGATCAACTTGACAACATCACCGATTGAAACAATTCCGGTAACCCGGTCGTTCTCGATTACCGGCAGGTGCCGCAACTGTTTTTCCGTCATAAGATCTATGCACTCTTTAGTGGTGTTGTCCAGGGTTACCGTAATAACATTATCGGTCATGATATCCTTGACCAGTGTCTCATTGGATAATCGGCCCTTCAAGATTACTTTTCGGGCGTAATCACGTTCGGAGAGGATACCAACCAACATTTCGCCATCCATAACCGGGAGAGCACCGACGTTTTTTTCTGACATGAGTGTGATCGCCGCAAGTACTGTGGCGTCGGGAGCTATAGAAAATATACCTCCTTCTTTGGTCAGCTGAATGTCCTTGACAGTTTTCATAGTTGCTTCCTCCATATAAATAAATTGTTATTTTCCGGATTCTAGCAACTCGCCTCGCACTAGTAAAGAATCATTTTCTACCGCCCCCGAAATTTTGGCACATCTGAATACAATCTATTATTTTGAAGCTTTAGTTTCAGCCTTGGGAGCTTCTGCAGCTAAATCACCCATAACTTTTCGTGCCAGTTCAAAGTTATTAGTCACAAAATTCTGAAAACTCTGATAATTGCTGTTAAGGGTGCTGTTCCAGAAATCGACCACGGGTTTAGCTTCTTTGGGAAGCTGTTCAGTAGCTTTTTTGAGCAACTCGTTAGTTTCTTTCTGCAAAACGCCTACCTGACTACAAGCACTGTTGTAGAGCGTTTCTATTGCCTCCAGGCCTTTGACCGATGCATTCGGACTGGTCCAATCAATATCGAGACCGGTTTCCACGAACTTTTTCTGGCTGGACATGCCTTTCTGATTTTCTTTGAAGAAAAGGTCAATTACTTTCTTTCCTTCCTCCGGAACATTAGGAGTCGCACCAAGTATCTGGTTTGCCGTTTTGGCAGCCTGATTGGATATGGTACTGAGCGTCTCGAAGCTCTCTTTTACCGCATTTTTGTTGAAATCCAAAATCTCCTGGGCAACATTCTGTTTTGGCATGTTTATTCTCCTTTTGGAATTGATTGCAAGCATCTAAGTACTGCTTGCGACACTGCGATAAACAAGATTTAAACAAAAAATAAATATTTAGTCAAGAAAAAAATAAATGTTTATCATTTTATTTTGTTTGACTCCATAATAAGCTTTATGGTACTTAATTACCACATTAAAAAAGGGGACATCGACAACGGCACATTATATAAAACTGTTTTGGCATTACTTGACTTGTACGTAAACTGGAATTATACTTCAGCCAATTTTCTATTTCAGAGGAGCATTTATGAGCGACGTTTATGTAGTTGAAGCGTTACGAACCCCGTTTGGTTCTTTCGGGGGTATGTTATCCGATATTGAAGCACCGCAATTGGGAGCGACCGTTATCAGGAGACTCCTTGAAAAGACAGGCCTCCCTGGCGAAGCTGTATGTGAAGTCATCATAGGTCAGGTACTGTCGAGCGGTTGCGGGCAGGCTCCTGCGCGGCAAGCCATGCGTGCCGCCGGAATACCTGACACTACCCATGCAATGACAATCAACAAGGTCTGCGGTAGCGGCCTGAAATCATTCATGCTTGCAAGTGACAGTATCCGGCTTGGTGAATCAGAAGTGGTCATCGCAGGGGGAATGGAAAATATGAGTCTCGCCCCCTACATGCTCACAAAAGGTCGTAACGGGTATCGAATGGGGCATGGTTCACTGCTTGACCTGCTTATCTATGATGGTTTACAGGATCCATACACTGGACGCCACATGGGTGAAATTGGTGAAGACAGCGTGGCGCGTGCGGGACTTACACGAGAGGAGCAAGACGATTTCGCTGCTCGCTCCTATGAATGTGCCCAGGCTGCTGTCAAAGGTGGAATTTTTGTAGATGAGATCGTTCCCGTCGTAAAAAAGGGAAAAAAAGGTGATGAAACGTTCGATTCGGATGAAGAACCGTTCAAGTCTGATATAAGCAAGCTTACTCAACTGCGAACGGTGTTCAGGAAGGACGGTACGATTACGGCCGGAAATGCTTCTACCATAAACGACGGCGCAGCACTCGGCGTGTTAACCAACGAAGCCGGGCTCAAGAAACACGGACTTAAACCTAAAGCCCGGATCGTTGCTTCATCCACAGCCAGTCTGCACCCCGACTATTTCCCGGAGGCCCCGGTCAGTGCTATCGAGAAAGTCTGCGCCAAGGCCGGACTTTCGCTGTCCGATATTGATCTTTTTGAAATTAACGAGGCCTTTGCATCTGTGGCGCTACTCGCGATCAAAAACTTGAATTTGCCTCTGGATAAAGTGAATGTAAACGGAGGCGCCTGCGCCATTGGCCACCCATTGGGCGCCAGCGGCGCCCGACTTGCTGCCACTGTTATCCGTGAACTGCACAGACGCGATCTTCGTTACGGTCTGGTAACATTATGTATAGGCGGTGGTGAAGCTGTCGCGGTAATTTTCGAGAAAGTATAAGGAGACGACATGATAACGACAATCGGTGTTCTCGGTGCGGGTCAGATGGGTAACGGTATTGCCCACGTATTCTCACAGTATGAGTATCAGGTGGTACTCTTTGACATTGCGGCGCCCCAGTTGGAAAAAGCGATGAAAACCATCGGCAGGAACCTGGAGCGGCAATCCCAAAAGGGTGCCATTCCGGAATCTCTGGTAGGTGAAACCTTGGGACGCATTAAAACAACCCAGGATATGGCCGATCTGGCAAATGTCGATTTTGCCGTCGAGGCGGTCACCGAATACGAACCACTCAAGCTTGAAATATTCAGAAATCTGGACGGGATCGTCAAGGAAGGAGCTATTTTGGCGTCCAACACTTCTTCAATTCCAATTACCAAGATTGCATCAGTCACCAAACGCCCCGACAAGGTGATCGGCATGCACTTTATGAACCCGGTGCCGGTCATGAAGCTGGTCGAGGTGATCCGCGGTCACGCCACCAGTGATGAAACCTTTACGCTGACCGGAGAACTGGTGATCAAGCTTGAAAAAGAGATGGCGGTTTCGCAGGATTATCCCGGTTTCATCGTAAACCGGATACTGATACCGATGATTAACGAGGCGGTCTTTGCTCTCTATGAAGGTATCGCAACTGCTGAGGACATTGACAAAGGAATGAAGCTCGGTACCAACCAACCGATGGGGCCGCTGACACTGGCCGATTTTATCGGTCTTGATACGGTGCTCGCCATCGCTAATGTTCTCTATGATGGTTTTAAGGATCCCAAATATCGCCCTTGCCCGCTGCTGGTAAAAATGGTGAATGCGGGTTATATGGGCCGCAAATCGGGTCGCGGCTTCTACACATATTGAAGGAGAATACAATGGAATTCAAGAATCTGCTTGTCGAAACGACCGAAGGTGTCGCTCTTCTGACCATCAACAGCCCACGTACCATGAATGCTCTGAACAGCGAGCTATTGGGAGAACTGGAGTGTGCTCTCTATGAGCTGAACCTGGACGCCTCGGTCAAGGCGGTCGTCCTGACTGGAGCCGGTGAAAAGGCTTTCGTGGCCGGTGCCGATATCAAGGAGATGTCGGAGATGAACTCTCTCCAGGGGCACCAATTCGTCCTGAAGGGACAGCGGGTGATGATGTTGATTGAAAAGATGGTCAAGCCGGTCATCGCTGCGGTCAACGGCTATGCCTTGGGGGGTGGCTTGGAACTGGCCCTGGCCTGTGACTTCATCTATGCCTCCCAGAAAGCGAAACTCGGCCTCCCGGAGGTGACCCTGGGGATCATGCCCGGTTTCGGCGGCACCCAGAATCTGGCCCGTCTGATAGGCCCGAACAAGGCCAACGAGATGATCTTCACCGGCAGAATCCTTTCCGCAGAAAAGGCCTGCTCGTGGGGCATCGTCAACGAAGTCTTTGCTCCAGAGGAACTCCTCCCCAAGGCACTGGAAGCTGCCTCAGGCATAACACAGGTGGGAACACTGGGAGTGGCCTACGCCAAGGACGCCATTGCCAATGGGCTGAACATGAGTAAAGAAGACGGGTTCCGCTACGAGGCTTCGATGTTCGGTGTCCTCTTCGCAAGTGAGGACCGCACGGAGGGCATGATAGCCTTTGTCGAGAAGCGCAAGGCTGAGTTTAAGGGGCTATAATATCAATGTAACATACCCCTCTTACAAGGGGAAATAATCAATCCACAGGGGGAGCCCATGAATTTCGAATTGAGCCAGGACCACAAAGTATTACAGGCAGCCGTGCGTGATTTTGTCGAAAAAGAGATCAAGCCGATTGCCATGAAGATCGATGAAGATCATATGATTCCGGATTCGCTGGTAAAAAAGATGGGTGACATGGGTTTCCTCGGGAGTTATTTTCCTGAAGAATACGGCGGAGCCGGCCTGGATATGCTCTCTTACGCCATCGTAGTTGAAGAGGTATCCAAGGCTTGCGGTTCAAGTGGCGTCCTTATCTCGGCTCACACCTCGCTTGCAAATAATCCGATTTACGCTTTTGGCACTGAAGAACAGAAAAAGAAATGGCTGCCTGCACTCAATACCGGAGAGATTATCGGCTGCTTCCTGTTGACCGAACCGAACGCCGGTAGCGATGCCGGTGGAACCGCCACCATGTACAAGCGTGAAGGTGATGAGTTTGTTATCAATGGCAGCAAGATTTTCATCACAAACGGCGGCTACCTTGGGACCGGAATTCTCTTTGCTTCATTCGATCGTTCCCTCAAACACAAGGGGATCAGCGCCTTTATTGTTGACTTGAAATCCCCAGGAGTAACAATCGTCAAAAACGAAAATAAAATGGGGATCCGAGGAAGCTACACCACCGCTTTTGCTTTTGATGACCTGCGCGTACCGGCCGAGAATCTGCTGGGTAAAGAGGGAAAAGGTTTCAACGTTGCCATGGACACCTTGAACGGCGGGCGTATCGGTATCGCCTCTCAGGCGCTCGGTATTGCGGAAGGGGCGTTCGAGCGGGCGCTGGCCTATTCAAAGGAACGCAAACAGTTTGATCAACACATCAGCGAGTTTCAGGCGATTCAATTCAAACTGGCTGATATGTACGCCCGCATAGAAACCAGTAAACTGATGACCTATAAAGCGGCCTGGATGAAAGACAACAAGATGACCTACGCAATGGAGTCGGCTATGTGCAAGATGCTGGCGTCAGAAGCCGCAACCTACGTGACCAAAGAGGCGATGCAGATTTTTGGCGGATACGGTTTTATCTGTGATTACGAAATCGAACGTATGTACCGAGACGCCAAGATTACAGAGATCTATGAGGGGACAAACGAAGTTCAACGGGTAGTCATTTCAAAAATGTTACTTTCCTAATATTAGCTTAAGCTTAATACTTGACATAAACGTTAAGCAGAGCTATATAAGCACGTCAAGTATCCAATCAGAAGAGGTGTAACTGTGGAAGCAACCCGGGAAATCTACTGGAACATCGGCCACGGGGTCGTCATACCGATGTATATTCTGGCTTTTGCCGCCTTCGGTGTCTTGGCCTGGGGGTTCTGGAAGCGTATGCCGGTCTGGCGTCAAGGCAAAGCTCTCGACCGCTTCGACCGTTATGACGAACGGGTCAAACGACTGATTGCAGAGGTGTTCAGCCAGGAAAAGATATTCAGAATCAAGGACGGAGGAATTTTCCACTCCCTCTTTTTCTGGGGTTTCCTGATACTGTTTGCCGGTACCATGCTGGTGATGGTCCAGGCTGATTTTTTAACCCCGCTGATGCACGTCAATCTCTTGTCAGGAGAATTTTACAAAGCTTTCTCGCTGGTGTTGGATTTGGCTGGACTCGTCTCTCTGGGCATGCTGAGCGGACTTGTCGTCAGACGTTTCGTCATCAGACCCAAAGGGCTTGAGATCGTCAGGGACGACTACATCGTTCTTCTGCTGCTCTTTGTCATACTTGCCACCGGTTTCTTTCTCGAAGGCGCCCGCATGGCGGCTACCGAACTGAGGCAGAATCCTCAACTGGCTCTCTTCTCACCGATCGGGCTGCTGGCGGCCAAACTTATGGCCAGCATGAGCATGGATACATTACTGATCACGCACAAGGCCCTGTGGTGGTTCCATTTCATCCTGGTACTCGCTTTCTTCTGCGCCATTCCCTTCACTAAACTGCGCCACATCCTGACCACCAGCACCAACGCCTTTCTGGCGCCGCTGGAACCTAAAGGCTCAATCGCCACCATCAATCTGGAGGATGAAAGTGTTGAGCAATTCGGTGCGGCTGCCATAACCGACCTGACCTGGAAAGATCTCTTCGACACCGATGCCTGCACCTCCTGCAAACGCTGTCAGGACCGTTGTCCTGCCTATGCAACCGACAAGCCTCTTTCCCCGATGAAGGTCATCAAACAGATTGGAGAACTGGCGGAAGGCAATCCGTCCGGCAACCTGATTGAAACCGTCAGCCAGGATGCGCTCTGGTCCTGCACCACCTGCCGCGCCTGCCAGGATGTCTGTCCGGCCAATATAGAGCACGTCAACAAAATCCTGGAGATGAGAAGGAATCTGACTTTGATGGAAGGGGCTTTCCCCGGTGATGAGGTTCGTACCGCTGTCAGCAACATTGAAGTCAACGGCAATCCCTTTGGCCTGGCTTATGCCGCCCGCGGCGAATGGGCCGACTGTCTTGATGTCACCACCATGGAGAGCGGAGAAGAGGTGGACATCCTCTACTTCGTCGGCTGCTACGCCTCCTTTGACAAACGTAACCAGCAGGTCGCAAAACACTTCATCACCATCTGTAAAGCAGCCGGAATCAAGATCGGCATCCTCGGTAAAGAAGAAAAATGCTGCGGTGAACCACTCAGAAAACTGGGCAATGAATACCTGTACCAGATGATGGCCCAGGAAAACATCGAACTGATCAAAGGGTACGGTGTCAAGCGGATCGTCACAACCTGTCCACACTGTTTCAACACCCTTTCAAGGGACTACAAGGACCTTGGTTTGGACATACCGGTCGAGCATTACAGCACCTTCTTAAGCCGCCTTATCGCAGACGAACGACTCAGACTCAAACCTGAGTCGTTCAATTTCACGTACCATGATTCCTGCTATCTGGGACGCTATATGGACATTATCGACCAGCCGCGCAGTATTCTCAAGGCGGCTGGTGGTCACATCACCGAAATGGACAAATCCGGTTACGATAGTTTCTGTTGCAGTGCCGGAGGCGGCCGCATTCTGGCCGAGGAAAAGCTGGGCAGCAAGATCAGCGAAGCACGAGTCGCAATGGCCCAGGAAACCGGTGCAGCACTGCTGGTGTCCAACTGCCCCTTCTGCCTGACCATGTTCGAGGACGGCATAAAAACCGGCGGGGCGGAAGGGCACCTGCAAGTCAGAGATTTGGCGGAGATTGTGGCTGAACGGATCGTTGTATAAATGATTTTAAAATATTCACTGGAGGTAACAACATGAAACTACTGGTCTGCATCAAACAGGTACCTGACCTGGAATCCCGCTTCAAACCGAATGCCGAAGGTGTCTGGTACAATGAAACCGACCTGGCCTGGCGAATGAACGAATATGACGAGTACGCCGTGGAACAGGCCGTTCAACTCCGTGAGAAACAGGGGGACGGCGCAGAACTGACAGTGCTTTCGATCGGCCCTGACCGTGTGGTGGAGGCGATCAAGAAGGCACTGGCTATGGGAGCCGACAAGGCTGCCCATATCCAGGATCCTGCCGCAGCCGCTAAAGACCCTTGGCAGATAGCTTCAATCATCGCCGCCTATGCCAAAGACAAGGGTTTTGACGTGATCTTTACCGGAATGCAATCCCAGGACCGCGGCTCGGCCCAAGTCGGGGTGACGGTTGCCGAGCAACTCGGCTATACCTGCACGACCACAATAGTCGGATTCGAGTACGATAACGGAAACATCACCGCAAAACGCGAACTGGAAGGTGGTATCAAAGGTGTGGTCAAACTGAAAACTCCGGCTCTGGTTACCTGTCAGTTAGGTCTCAACGTACCGCGCTACCCTACCCTGCCCAATATCATGAAGGCCAAGAAGAAGGAAATTACCACCATTCCGGTTTCTGACCTGCTCAAGGAAGATGCCATGGCGACCACGGCCAGCTTCCACCCTCCTGCAAAAAAAGGTGGCGGCATCGTTCTGGAAGGTGACGTGGGTACCCTGGTGGACCAGCTGATTGCGATACTTAAAGACAAAACAGCGGTATTACGATAGGAGATAATTATGAAAGCACTACTGATAGGTGAATTCCGCGAAGGAAAACTACTTGACTCAACCTACGAACTGCTTGGCTTTTCCAACCAACTGGGTACTGAAGCTTCCATGCTGCTGGTGGGGAGCGAAACACATCTTCCGGCTTATGCTGGCACTCTCTATCTGGCAGATGCAGCGATGTGCGGCGAATACAATCCGGATCTGCACAAAAAGCTAATACTTGATACGGTTCAGAAAGAGAACCCCGACTACATAGTGTTTTTACATTCTTCCTATGGTTGGGATCTGGCGCCGCGAGTGGCGGCTGCCCTTAAGATTGCCCAGGTGTCCGAAGTGACCGGTATCGTTCCGGGTGGTTTCGAAGTGGGATGCTGCAACGCCAAAATGCGCCGCACTGTTAAACCCGACAGCGCCAAGGCCGTACTGACCATTCAGGCTGGAGCATTCCCGGTTGAACAACCGGGAGGCACTCCCCAACTGCAGAAAATAACAGCGGAAGGCAAAGGGACACTGGAATTTATCGGCTTCGAGCCGGCTGAAAAGAAGGACGTGGATCTCGGTAAAGCCGAAATAATAGTTTCCGCCGGACGCGGAATCGGCAAGAAAGACAACGTTCCGGTGATTGCCGCTCTGGCCAAGGCACTGGGGGGAGAACTGGGAGCCAGCCGGCCGGTGGTTGATGCCGGCTGGGTTGAGCACAGTCATCAGGTCGGCACGACCGGCCAGACCGTATCACCCAAGCTATATGTGGCCTGCGGGATCAGCGGGGCCATCCAGCATCTGGCCGGGATGAAGAAATCCGATTTTATCGTCGCCATCAACAAAGACAAGGACGCACCGATCGGAGAAGTGGCAGATGTTCTGGTGGTCGCGGATGTCATGCAGTTTGTGCCGGCGCTGACCGCCAAGGTTGCAAGGTGAAGATTCTTAAAGGAGTAAAAGTAGTGAACCTGGCGATTAATCTGCCGGGACCTGCCGCCGCACAGAGACTTAGCCGGATGGGCGCGGAAGTCGTCAAAGTGGAACCTCCGTCCGGTGATCCGATGGAGATCTACCACGCAGGATGGTATAAGGATATGGCAGTTAATCAGGCGGTTATCAGACTTGACTTGAAAACTGATCAGGGTCGCGCCGAACTTGACCGACTTATGGGAACCGCCGATCTGCTTATCAGTGCCAGTCGCCCCACAGCGATGGAGCGTATGGGACTCGACTGGGCTGCTCTGCATCAAAAATTTCCCCGGCTCTGCCAAGTCGCCATAATCGGTTATCCAGCTCCCCGTGAGAATGAGGCGGGACACGATCTGACCTATCAGGCTGCGCTCGGTCTGCTCACGCCGCCCCATATGCCACGCTCCCTGCTTGCCGACATGGCAGGCGCCGAAATGACGGTCTCTTCGGCGCTGGCGCTGTTGCTTTCCCGTGAGCAAGGCGGCAGTGCCGGTTACGCAGATGTCGCCCTTTCCGAAGCTGCGGCATCATTGGCAGAACCGCTACGCTATGGCTGCACAACGCCGGGGGCGCTACTCGGCGGCGGTATTCCGGAGTACAACATCTACCCGACTGCCGATGGCTGGATAGCGGTTGCCGCCCTGGAACCTCATTTCAAAAAGCGGCTTGAAGAGGCGCTGGCTATTACAACTCACGAGGAGTACCTCACCGCTTTTGCCGGTCAGAGTGCAGCGTATTGGCAGGAGTGGGGGGTGAAGATGGATGTTCCGATAGAGACAGTTCGAAACAGATAATGAGCAAAAGAAAGGCTTAACAAGGAGGGCAGTGAGTCGGTGACAAAATGTCACCAACTGAAATTCTCCGTAAACTATCCATCACCGAAGGAAGAAAGTCAAGAAAACCGATGAATTCCAATCAGGTGGTACAACAGCCACCTGCCGGCATATTCATCCTGCGCACCACCCGGGAGCCCGTGGCTTGTTCCAGAATATTCAGGCAGCCGTACTCCTGTTCCAGACGAAAGAGATTGTCCAGCGGCATGCCGAGCAGGTGGCAAAGGACGACCCGGTTCACCCCGGCATGGCCGACGATTAATACATTTCCTTCGGATTGAAGCCCCACAGCTTCAAAAGCGGGTAATACCCGGAGAGAGAGATCGGCAAAGCTCTCCCCTCCCGGAGGACGGTAACCCGCCAGATCGGCTCCCCGCCATTCGTATTCCTGCGGGAACTGTCGGCGTACTTCACTGACAGGCATTCCATCCCAACGTCCGAGATCAATTTCTCCCAGGTCCGGCAGACTGGTGAGCGGTGCTTTTATGCGACAGCCGATGATCCGGGCGGTTTCGACGGAGCGTACCAGATTACTGCAGTAGATATGGCTGAACGGAATCCGGGAGAGTTCCTGACGCCACCACAAGGCCTGAGCCTGTCCCTTTTCATTGAGAGGATGATCGGTCCGGCCGACGAAACGGCGAACGGTATCCGGTCTCGAATCTCCATGCCGCAGCAGGTAAACGGTGCAGCCCCCCTTATTGCGATCTGTCCGGCTCATGAACGGGCATCCGACACTACATCAGCTATCGGGCGGCCGAGACGCGCTTCCACCTTCCGTTTAATTGTACGAGCGTTCTCAAGACGCGGAATGATCCTGGCCAGGATTTGAGGCTCATGGGCGTGACGTTCCAACTGCCGCCTGAAACGGGTTTCAAGAGTTACAAACCGGGAACCCTCAACAAGTTTGTCCGCCAGAAACAGTAATTCGGCGGCATCAATGGTATCATCGGAGCGGGGTGTAAGCTCCATGTGAACAGCCACAAGGTCGGCAACAACGCCATACCCCTTCCCCCTCAACAGTGCGGCTCCGGCTGCGGCATGGTCACGCTCCCCCCTGGCCAGATCGTGCAGCAGCGCTGCCGCCTCGATCAGCTTCAGATCCAGATGGCAACCGCTGTCGTTCAGCCATCCGGCCAGGAGACGGGCATGACGAGCCACCTCCCGGCAATGCTGAACCACGGGGCTGTCAGCGGCGAATCTCTCTGACAGAATCTGCTCGCAGACCTTTCTGGGCGGGATTGACGCTTTTAACAAGGAGTTTTGCAACTGCTCATAATCCTCCGGAGTATCCATGTCTGTCAGGATACCGTCATCATCGGTCTCAACTGTTGCCGAGTCATCCTCGTACTGCATCAGAAAGGTTTTCAACCCGCCATTGCCATTCCAGGACAGAATACCATCGCGATACGATGTCATAATCAACGGAGGATGCCCCCGTGTGCCTCGAAAGGACGGATACAGGATACCGGCTGGTGAGCTCCGGTATGAACGGACAAGGAGTTCGACAGTCTCCCGTCGTACCAGCGGGATGTCCACCGGCAGCAAAAAAAACGCATCGTTCCCGGTTTCCAGAGTTTCGACAGCCGCGACAACTGAGGAAAACATCCCCTCCTGATAACGCCCGTTCACCACCAGCCGGACCGGTAAGCGCTTCAGCAGCGGAAGAAGATCGGCCGAACGGTGGCCTGTAACGACCCGGATATCCTGAATACCGGACTCTCGAAACAGCGAAACGGCCCGTTCCAGAACAGTCGTCTCTCCGAAAGGCAGGAGCGGCTTGAACGCTCCCATGCGGGATGAATAACCGGCGGCAAGGATGATGGCGGCCAGGTGGTCCATCATATCACTCCAGTGCCATCGCACGGGTCCGGATCAGCTCGGCAATGATACTGACAGCAATTTCGGAGGTTGTGGCCGCTTTAATGTCAAGTCCGATCGGGCAGTGGACCCTCTCAAGCGCCTCTGCCGGAAATCCTTCCTGCTGAAGAACCTTGAACAGCTCCTCACGCTTGCGCCAGCTCCCCATCATGCCGATGTAGCCCGCCCCGGTTCGCAGAGCCTGAGCCAGAACCGTCTTGTCATGGCGATGCCCACGCGTGACTATAACCACATAGCTGTCTCCATCCGGCTCGAATCCCGCAAAGCAATCCTCGAAAGAGTCCAGCACCCTGATCAAATCCGCCTGCGGGAAAAGCGCCTTGTTTGCGTATTCACTCCGATCATCCAGCACGATCGTCCTGAAATCAACCATTTCGGCCATTAACGCTATTTTCTGTGAAACGTGGCCGGCGCCGCAGATAAATACAGTGCTGGGAACAAAACAACGCTCAATCACAAATTGTTCGTCATCTATGGTTTCTACGACCGGATAGGTTGATCGGAAGGCTTTTTCAACCAGCATTTCCAGCCATTCATGTGGATACGGAAATTCACCGGTCAGTGAACGATCCTCCAGAACCAGGCAACGGGTGGTCTGCTTCTTCTCGGTTCCCACTTTGCCGAGCGCTGCGATCAGGTAGCACTTTTCGCTCCTGTCAAGGGCTGCCTCCAGCTTACGGAACATTTCCGTGCTAGCCTGTGTCGCCGGGATATAATCGACCAACAGTCTGACATTTCCGCCGCAGATCATCTGCATGCTGGCTGCGACTTCGCCCGACAGATCAAACGACATGGTTTCGGCGATTCCGGTTTTGAAGACACTGGCGCCCCTTTTCCGGGCGGCAGCCTCCAGTACCCCGCCCCCTACCGTGCCGATGGAGCTTTCATCGGAACGAACCACCATCTTTGAACCCGCCAGACAGGGAGCCGAACCGGATTTACTGAGCACCGTAACCAGCACCAGATTTTCTTCATTCTTCTGCAGACCGCACACGGTCTGCGCCAGCCAGCTCATCAGCATGATTATTTTCCCTCCGGTCGTGTAGTGTCCGTTTAACGCTGCCACTGCTCTGCCAGTTGTTTTCGGCAATGGCAGGCGGGGCTATCCTGAGTTTACCAGTGGCACTAGCCTTCTGTACTGCCGGTATGGCAGCCAGCGCTTCCCAGGTCGAGCGGCATAGTTTTTCTGCAGAACCGCCCCGGGTGAACAGGCTCACCGACAGAACATCCACCCCGTCTTCCTCCGTCAGCGCAGCCTGGAAGTTGAGGAGTCCGGGCAGCGGGAACAGGGCCTCATCCAGATCGGCCATATTCAGCAGATCATTTCCACCCAGCTTCACCTGTCCGGCCAATCGTCCCCAGATCCATGCCAGACGCTTCAGTATCGTTCCGCAGGGGCATGGTTCCGGTATAAAGCGCGACAGGTCGCCGGAGCGATAACGGATAAGCGGCATTCCGCTCCTGGTCAGGGTGGTGAAAACCAGCTCGCCCGGTTCCCCATCCGGTACAGGCTGCCCGGTTGCGGGATCGACAATCTCGACAAGCAGATCTGCTTCCCGGATGTGACAGCCGGTCCGGGCCCGGCAATCGACCGCTCCACCCAGCCCCGTCTCGGTCATGCCGTAGTGGTTGAAGACGGGGCAGCCCCATGACCGCTCAATTTCACGCACAATGGCGACAGGGACGTAATCTGCGCTCAGGAGAACACTCTTAATCCGGCCATGCGGAATTTCACACGCCTCCGGATGACGTATCAGAGCCAGCAGCTGCACGGGAAGGCCGACCAGGCAATCGATTTTTTGTGAGATAATCCCGGCGATCGCGGCACGTTCATCCCTTACAATACCGTGTACAATCCCCACGGCGCCCATCCGCGCCAGACCCTGCAGCAGCAGATCACCGACACTGCCGGGCAACTCGCCCGGCATCAGGACAAGTACTCGGTCACCCGGTTTTACGAACGTAGACATGCCATGGTGAAAAAAATCCACCGTCAGTTCGAGATCGCTGGCAGTAAAATGCAGCCGCTTCGGTCTGTTTGTCGTTCCGGAACTTTGCAGGGTCACGACCCGTTCAATTTCGCTCTGAGATGAGCAGAGAAAACTACCGTCGTTCTCCACGATGTCAGCCGGAGTGGTGAAGGGAAGCCTGCTCACATCTTCCGGTCTGCGCAGCTCTGCAGCGTTGATTCCCGCCAGCCGCCGACGATAGAAGCGGCTGTGATTGCGCACGTAATCCACCGTTGCCTGCAGTCTGCTCAACTGGTAGTCCTGAAGAGCGGATCTGCTCAACGGCAGCGTTGGCGGCAGACCGATTTTTGATCGTATCCATGGTTCGAGCGGCGTCAGCATGACCTCTTCCGGTAAAGAGGGACCCCCGTGGCGGAAGTCAGGTTGTAGAGGCAGAACGGGATCATCCTGCCATCCGGAGCAACCACATGGATGCAGCATTCCTGTGTTCGCTCCAGATCAAGATTCCATACGTCCTGGAAAGCCATGGCCGACACTGCGAACGTGTTGACTCGGTGATTTTCCAGAAAGGCATCCAGGCTGCTCGTGTCGCAGCAACATGCGGCAGGGGCCGGAGCGCTCCACTGGCGTACCACATAAGAGACCGCCCGGCCTGTGCCTTCATTCTCCACAGTGCATTCCGGCGCAGCCTTGGTCAACGACTGGAGCTCGCCGCCCGGCAGACGCAGAAAGTTGCCATGAAACGAACAGAGCGGGTGCTCACATCCCGGAGGGGAAAAATGCTCCGTCTTCATCAGACCGTTGGTCTGCTCCTCGATAGCCCGCATCAGATCGGGAAGGGTAAAACGATCACTGGCTTCGGGAGGCCCGGGATGACGGCCGAAACAGGCCGCCGGCTGAAAATGCACCCCTCTCACGGCCGGCGCCAGTTCCAGGGCCATCTTCAGGATTGGGCCGATATTCTCTGTATTGACCGCCTTGACGAGAGTCGGTACAAGAACCACACCAACTCCTGCTGCCGCACACTGCTCAATGGCCCGCAGTTTTTGCGCGAGCAGTGAACTGCCGCGGATTGTTCGATAGATCTGATCTTCGGTGCCGTCGAACTGGAGAAATACCGAGAAGAGCCCGGCTCGCTTCAGTTCTCCGGCATAGCCGGGTTCGGCTGCCAGACGCACGCCATTGCTGTTCAGCTGGATAGAGGGGAACCCCAGTTCACGCCCCATGGCAACGATGGCCGGCAGGTCATCGCGAACAGTCGCCTCCCCGCCGGAAAGCTGGACTATATTGTGCGGGCCGCTCTGCTCCAGAGCCGTCCGGTACCACCCGGCGATGACCTCCAGTGATGGTTCCTGATCCGCCTGGGAACCGGCGGCGGCAAAACAGTAATGGCAGGAGAGGTTGCATCGGCCGGTTACTTCGAGCAGAACCGTGCATGACTGTTGCCGGTGAGCACGACAGATGCCGCAGTCGAACGGGCAGCCGCGCGCTTTCTCAGCCTGGTACGTACCGATCCGGAACGGTTTTTTCGGGCGCGACCAGCCGGAAACATGCGGCTCGCCCTGCCAGACCGGAGTGCTGAATGTACCATGCTCCGGACAGTTCTTGACGAGCTCGAGATTATCGCCCGCCATGCGTCTTTCAGCCGGAATCCGCGCCAGGCAGACAGGACAGAGGCTTTCCGTCGCCCGCTTACTTTCCGCTTTCAATGTCATAGCCGCCGGCTATCAGGAGTTCCATCACCTTGGTGTAGGTTTCGGCTACGATGGCGCCGCAGCGCTGTCGCATTTCTGTCCGGTCTCCGATTATTGCTTCACAGGTTATGTTACCGTAGCGGCTGCCATAGGTTTGGGAAAACCATGCTCCCAGATCGCGGAGCATATAGGTGAGATTCTCGTCAGCGTATTCGCTCTCAGTTCCCTTTCCGGCGTAGAGACTGAGCAGACAGGCGGCTCCGGTCAAAGTGCCGCATGGCCCGCCGGAAAATTCGCATCCGTTGGCCAGTCCCCCCATGGCCCGGATCAGGTCGGGGTTGCTCTTCCCCTGCGCCTCCAGTCCCAGCATAAGCAGGATCTGACTGCAGTAGTAGCCGTTGTAGGACAACTCCATCATCCGCAACATGGTTTGATCCATGGTCAATCTCCTCCATTCATTCCTTGCGGGCCACCAGCAGATAATACCCTGGCCGGGTTGTCCCGCAGCCTGGCCCGGCAAGAGAACCATGAGCCAGAATCAGGCGGGCAGCCAGCTCAGTGAGGAGGAATGTATGATCCTCCCACAAAAGCGTCATATAACCGCTCCGCGACAGTAAGGCTTCAATCTGGCCGTGTGTTGCCAGCCCCGGTAGTCCGCTTTCAGAATCTGCCTGTACATATTCTCCTCTGCTGTACATATCACTCAGGATCAGATAACCGCCGGAGCGCAGCACCCGCCGAAACTCCAGCAGCACATCCAGTGGCTGATCCAGCAGGGAAAGCACGCATTCACAGAAGACGCCATCCAGACTCTCTTCCGTAAACGGCAGTGTCTCGACTGCCGCTTCCGCCAGCGACAGAGCCGGATTGCGGAGCAGACCTTCTGCAATCAGCTCCGGAGAGATATCCACTCCTGCGGCGGTAAAACCGTGGCGACTGCTCAGATGCTCGACGGTCGCGCCAACGCCGCACCCTGCATCAAGAAGGCGGGAACCGTGAGGCAAACAACAGAATTCAAGCGCCCGGTCGGTCAGCGTCAGGCCTCCCGGCCGCATCGTCGCACCGGTTACATCGCGCAGTGCAGCTGTTTCGTACAGTCTGGCGCAGGGTGAGTTCCATCCGCCTCTACTTGTCTTCAAGGATCCGTTCCGCTTCGGCCATCTTACCGGTAGCCAGCTCTTCCGAGACCAGTACGAGGCCGCAGTTGCTGCAGGCAGGGAGGTTAACTTCGAAATTCCCCTTCATGTAGGTAAATCCTACCTTCATGATCTCAAGCTCCCCGCCGCAGGCGGTGCAACTCCAGCCTGTACCCGCTTCCATCAGGCTCATTGCTTGACCCCCACGATTTTCATGCGATGACAATAGGCATTATGGACGGTAAACCGGTCCGTTTCCGGAGTATATTCGACCCAGAAGGTTACGTTGTGCGTCTGGTGACAGGCCAGGTAACGACCATCCCGGTTGTTCCTGATGCGTTTTCCGGTACGTTCGACATGGTCGATGACCATTTTTATGTCATCTTCCAGAATACGCCGTTCATCGGTTCTGCGCAGCACCTCCGGAGTCATCTCCAGCCTGATGTTTTCGTATGTTATCACGACATGTTCTTCCTTCTCCCCAAACTCCTGAAGTATTCCCTGTCTGACCCTGGCACGGTTGGAGCAGCGCAGGGACCAGGAAATCCAGCCCCGGGCCGCCGGATCGCCCCCCTCCACGTTCGGGAAGAGCAGTTCAATCAGGTGGCTGACCCGTGCGCCGGAGACTGCGAAATTATCGCGGCACATGGCGCAGTAGACAAGGTAGTCACGCTGGACATCTGTTGAGGATGCAACAGCGACTCTCCGGGCTATGCCATCCCGCGCCAGCTTCGGGTTGGCGTTGTACATAAGTCCGCCGTAGCCGCAACACTCAGCCTTCTCGCCGCATGAGGGAAGTTCTTCACTATCCATTCCGAGCAGATGTACAATGTGCCGGACACTCTCTTGCGTATCCCGGTCGTAACGGGTGATGCAGGGATCGGCAACGGCCACTGTTTTTCCGGTAGCCTCACAGGTTTTGAGTGGAAGACCGCACTGCTCCAGGATTTTCCAGAGCGAGACCGGTGCCATGTCCGGAATGTGTTCCCTGAAAAGGTTCAGACAGGTTGAACAGGCGGTAATAACGCGAGGATTCCCCAACTGTTCCCACTCATTACGCAACGCATCCCGTGTCTCCCTGAACAGATCATCGCGACCGGCCCAGAAAGCCGGGGCGCCGCAGCAACCGAGCATGATTCCGACCCCTCCGGTGAGTTGCTCCCGCAGGTAGCGGTACGAGGAGAGCACTTCGCCGGGTGAGGTGGCGCAGAGCTGACAACTGGGAAAATAGAGCCACTCGCTCTTTTCATGCCCCGGTTCGTGGCGGCTGAGAGCAAAGCGCCCGCCGGTGCTGTGCGCCATGTCCTTTAGAGCGAACTCGTGGAAGGAGAGCGGCATTAACTTCTGCCCGTTCATGGTTCGGCGCGCCTGGAGACAGAGATCTCCCATGTTGAAATTGTTGGGACAGACGACCTCACAGAGACCGCAGGTGCTGCAGGAGTTGACAAACTGATTCTTGGTATGGGCTGCGCCCAAAATGACCCGTTCGTTATTGAACACCTGACGGGCATATTTCTTCGGATAACCCTCATAACGCTCAAGGTACAGGCAGGCCTTGACGCACTCCAGACACTCACACTGAATGCAGCGCTTCGCTTCCGCCAGTGCTTCCCCGTCGCTGTATCCGATTGCGGTGTCCGCCGGGCGTACCCTCGGAACGGAGGCTATGCCGGAAATGTTCGTGAAAAGTCTGGTCGTAAAGGGGCCATCGTTTACCCTGCCTGCCCCCATCTGCGCTTTCTGGATGAAACGCTCGATAGAGAGGGCCCCCTTGCGTCCCTGAAGCGTTTCGTTTACCGGAGAGTAAGCGCCGTGGCGCCGTGTTCCACCACCGGCGAATACCCCCTCACATTCGGTAGCGCCCGTGGCGGCGTCAACGGAAATCTCTCCGCCGCTGCTTCGCTTGATCGGCAGCTCATAACCTTCCACACGTTCCCGATCAATAAAAATGGCATCGTATTCCCGGCTGATGTTCTCGAAAGCTGTTGCATCAATAACTTCATCAACGCGGATATCAGCCTTCAACTCCTCCAGCACAGCCAGTTCACGGTCGAGAACCTCCCGAGGCAGAATGCACTCGGGAAGTTCCCGCAACGAGCCACCCAACCGGTCAGCATGCTCGAAAACAGTTACTCCGAAACCCTTTTTGAGAAGATCCCAAGCAGCGGTCAGACCTGCCGGACCACTGCCGATGACTGCAATCTTCTGGCCCCGCCGTGGCAGAAGCTGAATCCGCGCCTTACCGGTCGCCTGCTCTACACAGTTTCGTTCGAGCAGAGCGATGGCGACCGGTTCCTCCACCTCTCCCCGTTTGCACTTCCGCTCACAGGGATGATCGCAGATCCGGGCCAGAATACCGGGAAACGGCATCGATTTAGCCAGAACCTTAAAGGCTGCCTCACGGTCGCCACGCCCCATCTCCTTCACGAACAGACGCGCATCCACATGGAGCGGGCATGTCGCTGTGCACTCAGGAGGTTCTTCCTGGATGCATTTATATTCCCATTCGCGAAGTTTATCCTGTTCCATGATGCTGGCCCTACTTCTTCAACGTTTCAATCCCACCCTGTGACATGTACCCTCCAGCAACGGCGTCGCTGACGTCAAAAGCTTTCTTCTCGGACTTCAAAGCTGCCAGTACCTTCTCCGGATAGGCTGGAATGGCTCTGATGCGAGCGCCGCAGGCGTTGTTGATGGCATTGAGGATGGCGACGTGGGGCGATGTGAGCGGCCCCTCGCCGACACCGGCCGCACCGAATGGCCCATCAGGGCGGGGCGTTTCTACGTAAAGAATCTCCATGTCGTCAGTAATATCCTTGCAGAACGGGAATCCTGACCCGATCAGTGTCGTGTGTTTTTTCAGATCTTCAAAGTCCTCGGAAAGTGCCAGTCCGATCCCCTGGGCCAGTCCTCCGTAGACCTGCCCGTCGACCACCAGGCGGTTGGTAATTGTTCCGTAATCTCCCACGGTGGTCATCTTGAGTACCGTAGTTTTGCCGGTGGTGGTGTCTACCTCCACTTCGGACATGAATACAACGTACATATAAATACAGAAGGGATTGCCCTGCTGATCTTCGTTCATGTGAGTACATGGTGTTGTCCAGCTTCCTTCATGCTTGACGGCAATCTGTTCTTTTGCCATTTCATCGTAGCTGCGGTAGCTGCCGTCCGCTTTGCGCATGGCGTTCAGAAGCAGCGTACAGGCTGCCTTGATGGCGTTGCCGGTAACTACATTCTGGCGGCTTCCGCCGGATGGGCCACTGTTCGGTACCAGACTGGTGTCATTCAGGCAGAGCTTGATCTGTGACGGTTTCAGGTCAAGGGGACGAAGCGTTTCGTGGGCAAAAGCCAGTGTACCCATATCAGCCCCCTGCCCATGATCTTCCCACGAGTTGCCGACCATTACGTCACCGTTGGGCAGCAGTTCCGCCCAGGCGCCGGAGGTATCCGGACCGTCGAGTCCACAACCATAGATGCCGAGTGAAACGCCGACGCCACGTTTCTTCGTGTCGGTGGAGCCGGTGCGTGCTCTCTCCAGGGCGGACTTGTACCGGGGGCGGAGCATGTCGAACATTTCCGGGAATGGATACACTTCCGGAGCCTGACCGGTCGGAGTTGTGGCGCCCGGTCGATAGCAGTTGATGTAACGCAACTCCAGTGGATCCATGTTCATTTTTTTTGCCAGCTCATCCATCAGTGATTCCGACGCCAGGAAGCTCTGTGGTGATCCGTAAGAGCGGAAAGCGGAACCCCAGCCATGGTTGGTGCAGACGGTGCGACCAACGCTGCGGATGTTTTTGATGTCGTAACCGGCGCCGACGAACTGGGCGCCACGGGTCGTGAGCAGATCGCCGAACTCGGAGTACGGGCCGTGATCGACTGACCAGTCACCTTCCATGGCCAGCAACTTGCCGCTTTCATCAGCTGCCAGTTTGAGTTTGAGCCAGAACGGAGAGCGTTTGCCGGTGTAGGTCTGCTGCTGGTACCAATTGTAGCCGAGGAAACAGGGCCTGCCTGTGGCAATAGTTGCTGCGGCGACCAGTGCCTCAAGAGTCGGGCTGAATTTGTAGCCGAAAGTTGCACCGGTCGGATTCTGGACGATGACCAGCTTGTCCGGCTCAAGTCCGAGGCCAGGAGCAATCATATAGAGATGAAGATGAATGCCGATTGATTTGGAGTGAACTACCACCCTGTCCTGACTGTCGATGTAGGCAAACCCGACATCCGGCTCGATCGGCATGTGCGGCTGGCGCTGCAGGTAATATTCACCCTCGACCACATGGGCGGCACTCTTCATGATCGGTGCGGTATCTTCACCCTTCTTCACGTTCAGTTCAAAGTAGACATTGGGGGTGCCGGGGTGAATCTCGATGGCGTCGTCCGCCATGGCGGCCGGTGCGTTCATGTAGGCCGGCAGCACTTCCAGATCAACCTTGACCATTATTGCGGCTGCATTGGCGTTTTCCTGCGTGTCAGCACAGACAATGGCAACGGCATCACCGAACTGAAATATCTTTTCGTCGTTCAGGATCGGGCGATCCCAGCCATCACCCTTGTTGGTCGGGAAGGTGATCAGACCGGTGATGCGGTTCTTGCCTTTGACATCCTTGTGGGTAACGACCTTGAAAACACCGGGCATTTTTTCCGCTTCCGACGTATCTATACCCTTGATAATTGCGTGTGAAACTTCAGGCTGAACAAGGGCGCACTGCAGAGTTCCTTCGGGAAGCTGGAGCCCCATGTCAGCACCGAAGTCCCAGGTGCCGGTAACCTTGGCCACGGAAGTTGGTCGCGGGTAACAGGTTCCGTAGACTTTGCCGTCGGCAGGCATCTTGTACTCAAGGTTTGAGGCGGGCATTTCACCTCGCAGAACCTTGGCCGCATCCATGACCGCATCAACGATCATGATGTAGCCGGTGCAACGGCAGGCATTGCGGTACTTCTGGAACCATTCACGCACCTCTTCGCGGGTGGGACTGGCGTTCTGATCGAGAAGCGCCTTGGCGGAGACGATGAATCCGGGGGTGCAGAAGCCGCACTGCAGGGCGCCATGGACAATAAATGCCTGCTGTAGCGGATGCAGATGAAGCGCCGTGCCGATACCTTCTATAGTGGTAATCTGCGCCCGATTTTCGACCTTCTTCATTTTGATGACACAGGAGCGCACCAGTTTGCCGTCAACGATGACGTTGCAGGCTCCACACTGGCCGGTGCCGCAGCCTACTTTCGTTCCGGTCAGATGGAGCTGTTTACGCAGCACATCTGACAGGAGCGCATCCTGGTCAACGATCAGCGTTCTTTCGATGCCGTTGACGACGAGAATCTTCTTGTTCATACAAATAGTTCCTCCTTTTGGTGTGTACTACAGGCGATATGCCCGGCGAATTTGCCTCTATATTGAGTGAGAAATCACGTACCGAATCCGCAGTTCGGAAAGTGGCAGGCAGGACAACTAAGGCACAGACCGCCATGACCAAGAGTCGTAAAATCAACCCTGGTCAGCCGGTCGCCGGCCAGGATGCGGGGGATGATAATGTCAAATACGGTTGCCTTGTTATACATGGCGCAGCCGGGTACTCCGACTACCGGGATGTCACCGATGTAAGCCAGCATGAACATTGAGCCGGGGAAGGTTGGGGAGCCATAGGTCACTTCGCGTCCTCCCGCCGCCCGGATGCTGGCCGGGGTACGGTCATCAGGATCGACCGACATGCCGCCGGTCACCACGATCATCTCAGCTCCCTCGCCGAGCAGATCATGGATGGCCTGCACCGTCAGCGGCACACTGTCCGGAACCAGTATCTGCCGCAGGACGCTGCTTCCCAGATCGCTGATCTTGGCCATTATCACCGGGCCGAACTTGTCCTCGATCCGTTGGTGATACACCTCGTTGCCGGTGGTAACGACACCTGCCTTCAGCTTTTTGAACGGAGCGACCTCAATTACCGGAGCGCATTCCCGACAAATATTTTCCACGGCAACGATTTTCTCTTCCTCAGTGTAGAGCGGTATGATGCGGGTGCCGCCTACCAGTTTTTTGGCTGATACGCGCCTGTTTGTATGAGATGTGGCAAAGACGATCTCTTCGATGGCGTTAATCCGGTCGAGAGCGGCTACGTTAACCTTCAGCAGGCCCGGTTTCGTCGTCATCAGGCGTACTTTCCCCTCGCTCGGCGGCATCATCTGAATTCCGCGACCCAGCGCCGCCCGGGCGATCCGCAGCGCTGCCGAGTCTTCATGGATAAACCCCTCTTCCAGATCGAGAACATAGATGTTGTCCTTGCCCAGTTTGAGAAGTTGCCCCACATCGTCCTGAACAATGATGTGCCCCTTTTTGAAGGCTCTGCCATGGTATTCACCCGGAACGATGCGGGTAATATCATGAAAAAGAACTCTGCCGACCGCCTGCTGTACTGCGATTTCCGTCATCATGATCCGGCACTCCTTTATTAGTCTGGAAATATTTTCAATGGCTGCCGTGGTTGCAGGTATGCCCACCTTCACCGGCGCTGCAGCGACCTTCCATATGGCTCTGGAGGAGTGTCACCTCCGGAAGGCTGCCGCATTCAAATAATGCAGCGTTCTCAGCCACCGATGCCGAACGTGCCTGGTATACCCGGAATCCGCAGATGTTCATGACACGCACCGAATCATCACCGATGCTCCCAACTATGATGCTATCCAGTTGCAGACCGTTGAGAGCAGTGAACGGATTACAGCCGGCAAAGGGATTAACATGGTCACAGTTGGCAATGACGCGGCTCTGCAAAGTGTCCGTATCAATGATCAGGAAGAAGGGAGCCGAAGCGAAGTGACCATAGATCGTACTATCCAGGCCAGCGTCAATTATCACGGGGAAACATATGTTCATTATCTACCTGCCGTAGCAATTTTTGAGCGTATACGTCTTGCAGGGCGTACATTGCGACTTGTATTGTCCAAGATGCCGATAGCAGAACCATGAGCCGCACACAGTGCACTGTTTGACACGATAGTCGCCTGAATCGGCCAAATCGCCGCATATGGCACACGTTACCTGAGCCATCCTGTCTCCTTGTATTACCTGTGGATATTCAGACCGGTGATTGATCATCTTTGGGAGTACATACTTCCGGGTTGTCTGTTGAGAAAGAGAGCAGTGCGCATGCCAAAAAATAAAATCATTTTTTATAAACATCTGCTATGATTGGCGCCGCATTTATTTTAGATTGATTTTCAGCGGGTTGGCGATTAAGTCCCGAGTCACAAAATAATGAAATAAGGGTGTTATTCTGCCTTATTGAATGGTTCACATGGTAGAGCATGCTCCAGGATGTACCTTGTTGATGACGGCATGTTCCAAAACGGAACATTCGTAACATTGTTTTGTGGCACAGAAATGGCATTAAATAATCGGATGAATTGAATAACACCCGGTTCGGCCACACCCGGCTTTTGCGAGGAAAAATATGGGAAATGAGGTTGCCGATAAGATAAAGTGTATCAGGAAGGCCCGCGAGGACTTTTTGACCGACGGTACGATCCCGGCGGGGATTGTTCATGAAACCATAGTGCGCTCCTGGCAAAGATCGGCGAAATACGGGATCGGCATGGAGCGGAGCGCTACCCGCTGTACCCCCCGCTATAACCTGATGCAGCGCAGGGAGATGAACGATGCACTACTGCTCCACTCACAGCCGGTTATGGAAAACCTCTATCACGAGATATGCGGGACATCCAGCATGGTGCTGCTGGCCGACAGCGAAGGAGTTGTGCTGCACTCAATCGGCGATCCGGATTTTGTGGATCAGGCTCAGAAAGTCTATCTGAAACCGGGTGGTATCTGGTCGGAAGAAATTAACGGTACCAACGCCATAGGGACTGCACTTGAAGAGCAGGCGGCGGTCATTGTGAACAGCAGTGAGCACTTTATGGAGAAGAACCGTTTTCTGACCTGTTCGGCGACTCCGATTTTCGATCCGAGAGGCGGCATTCTGGGAGTGCTGGATGTCTCCGGAGACTGGCGAGTTCACCAGAAGCATACCATGGCGCTGGTACGGCTTTCAGCTCAGATGATAGAAAACCAGATGTTCGCTCCGCAATTCCCGCATGACATCATCATCTGTTTCCATCTCAAACCGGAATTCATCGGCACCCTCTACGAAGGAATTGCGGTTTTTTCTCCACAGGGAGACTTCATCGCCGCCAATCGAAGTGCACTGCTGCAGTTTGGTCTCGACAGATCCAGAATGCCGGGGCAGAGCTTCTCATCGCTGTTTAATCTCAGCCTCACGAAACTGCTGGAACAGGGGCGCTTCCACCACCACCCCGTTTTGAAACTGCAACTCAGATCTGGAGCTGAAATATATGGAAGAGTCTGGCCGGGAGCCTCCATCTCGCCAATCACCTTCCTGCCCATCGTCACACCAAGGTCAAAAGGTATCAAAACACAGCCGCCCATGACACAGGCGCCGGCTCTGCTGAATGAGCTGGAATTCGGTGACCGCAGGATGCAGACACTGATCGGCAAGGCTCTCAAAGTAATCGGGCACGACATACCGATCATGATTGAAGGGGAATCCGGCACCGGCAAGGAGCTGCTGGCCCGTGCCCTGCATGTGGCGGGACCGCGTAAAAACGGTCCTTTCGTGCCGGTCAACTGTGCTTCGATACCGGAAGGTCTGATCGAATCCGAGCTCTTCGGCTACCAGGACGGGGCTTTTACGGGGGCGCGCCGCAGAGGGCATATCGGTAAAATTCGGGAGGCGGACAGAGGGACTCTGTTCCTTGACGAAATCGGAGAGATGCCTCTGCAACTCCAGGCCCGGCTGCTGAGGGTTTTACAGGATCGCATGGTGTCCCCCCTTGGAGGCACAGGAAGCTTCCAGGTCGAATTATCGGTGATCTGCGCCACTAACCGCTGTGTTCGTCATGCGGTTGCAGCAGGTACCCTCCGGGAAGATCTCTACTATCGTCTCAACGGACTCCTGCTTACCCTTCCAGCTCTGAGGGATCGTGAAGACAAGGTTGCGCTTTCCAGGAAAATCCTGGGCGACCTTGCAGGTGCGGATAGAAGGGTCACCATCAGCCCCGAAGTCCTCCGTATCTTTGAAAACCACCCGTGGCCCGGCAATGTCCGTCAGATGCACAATGTGCTCAGGACTGCACTGGCGTTGATTGGCGCGGGTAGTGAGATAACCGTCGAAGAGCTTTCAGAGGATTTCATTGAACAGGCCGGTTACCGTGCAAAAGCTGAGAGCATATGTGCCGCGCCACCAACCTCCGGGAACCATGGCGATGCTTTACTGGCGGAGGTCGAAGCCAGATTTATCTCCTCGACACTTGACCGGACCGGTGGGAATATCGCGGCAGCAGCCAGGATGATGGGCATTGGCAGGAATACGCTCTACAGGAAACTTCGTGGCAGTCGATAGGCAATCCGTAACAGCCGGCATTTTTCCGGTTTGAAGTGATGAAGGGCTACTTGTCAAGATTTTGGTCAACAGACAGGGTAGTTTATGGGCGCAACAAAACCAGGGAGACAAAAGAGTCCAAAAGAAATAATACGAGGAATCGTGGAGTTTTGCTCCTTGTCATCAGCGGCAGCAGCAGATGGACCGGCCCTGATCATGATTCTGCATAAAGCAGGTTTATAACGTTTATCTCCATGGAAAGCAGGTCAATCATCAACTGACGTCCCCGCAGAGTTGTCCCTTGGCCCAGCAGCAGTTTGCAGACTTCGGCAACTTCCAGGCTGGCTATCAGAGCAGGAGTGAAAGACGGGTTTCCTAAAGAGCCCTCAACACCCTTACCGCTTCCCCAGGCACTATAAATCGTTTGCAGCATATCGTCTCCGGGAAACTGGGTGGTGACGTGTCCAAACCACCCGGCGATGGCTCCATGCACGAGAGGAATGCCAATTGAGTTACAGACATCGGCTAACTCGATTCGAACCTTGATGGTATCGAGTGCGTCAACCGCTACCTGACATCCGGCCAGCAAATCAGTACCATTTTCAGGTGAAAATGGAGTTTGAAGCGGGACCAGGGTTACAGCGGGATTAATTTCTTTAATTCGCATTTCAGCCGCTTCCACCTTGGCTGTCCCCAAATTCACCGGACTGCTGAAAAGTTGCCGGTTCAGGTTATGTTCCTCAAACACATCAGGATCGATAACAACAATCCTGCCTACTCCCAGACGGGCCAATTCTTCAACAACGTAACCGCCCAGACCTCCACATCCGATCACGGCCACACTACTGCGAAAAAGAGTCAACTGGTCACTGACGGAAATTGAATTACGATTACGCTGATAGCGGGCAGGCAGGATATGCTGTTCAAGCGATATTGCTTCGACCTGTGCCAGGGTTACACCAAAACGCTCAGCAGCCGCAACCTGGCAACTCCAGTTTAGCAGCTGAGCTTCGGAGCAGTCGCGCACGAAAACCGGCAACGTCTCCATATCATCCTCCGCCGAGCAGAGGAAAGAGCGCCAGTGTGTCACCATCAGCAAGCAAACGATCGAGTTTGACGTGGCGGTTGTTGATCATCATGATCCCCAACTCATTATGCGGAAGGTTCAAGCTGTCGGCTACGTCGGCCACGGTGGTACCATCCGGATAATCACCGGTCTCAATGTCGAAACGGCCAGTGCGGAACGAGGCGAATAGTTTTACGGTAACGTTCATTGTTTCACTCACGGGTTCTGATCGAAAGGTTAATAACTGAAGCGAACCGCCAAAAACACCTTACCCGAGCTGGCGGATAAATCTCCAGAGTGGCCGGGCAGATTTTTCAACAGATCGATCAGTTCATCATGTTCCAGAATCAGGCCGCGAGCAAGTACAAGCGGACCGAGTTCAGCCAGTAGCAGGTTGAAAAGTTTTAAACGGACAGTCCCGTATTCAGCCTCTGCACCTCCATGATCAACAATATGGCTGATACCCCCGCGCAGTGCGGCATAGTAGCCTCCTCGTCTCATGGTGGCACCGACCAGACCCGGCATGGCAGCCGACAGAGTTATCCGGGAATCATCCTGTACAATGGTTTGGTCAAGATCGTCCACAGGACTGTTGTTGAAAAATATGGTGGTTATCCGTCCGGTCACGTAGTCGGCAGGGATAGCGAACTGCTCGCAGAGCAGGCTTTTAAGCGAACATCCGACCATTGCCGGGACTCTAATCCCCTTCTGGAGAATCGGGAAGAAAATATGTAGCAGGTTTTCCGGAAGCTCCAGTGTAATACGTTGCATTTCAGGAGCGATTGGTGATGTGCAGTTCATTGTGTAGTCCACTCTATTCACCTGCAGGGCGAAGCAGAATGTGATCCCTGCTTCGCCCTGCAAACAAACTACCAATTAAATAACTCATCCAATTCTTCATCTTTAACCATAAATGTCAGGTTATGGGGCGCAATCGCCTCGTTGTGGAAAAAGCGCGGCAGGCGGTCGTGATGCTTGGTGAAGCCGGCCCGGGCGTTGAAATCCCGCTCGGCGGAGAGCACTTTCTTACCCAGCGCCACTACGTCGTCGCCAGTCATGGTGATGCCATGGAATGAGCCGAGCATGTCGAGCAAAGCCTGGAATGTTTCCGGTTGATCCAGTATCGCAAAGGCAATAAACAGGCACATTCCGGTTGAATCGATTGCGGCAGTTGCGATCTGCAGGTTCCGGGAGAGTTCTACCTGTCCTTCCGGCTTGAGAGGATCAACATCGCCGCCAACCTTAAGAATGTTGGTAGCAATAGCGTAACCCATTGTGTGGTCAGCACCCTGGGTCGATGTGGCATAAGTGACTCCGATACCTTGAACAGCACGGGGGTCGTAGGCAGGCAGAGCCTGATCCTTTACAACCGGTACCCGCTCAAGACCGAAGACTTTACCTGTTATTGCAGCGCCGCAACCGAGCACACGTCCCAGCGGCGTGCCCTTCTCAACCTCTTCCATCAGCCGGATGGCGGCTGCATCATCACCAAACTCGGCCAGTCCGGCATCCATAGCAACACCGATGGTTACCCCCATTTCGATCGTGTCAACGCCGATATTGTCGTCGATGTAGTCCAGCTTGGCGATGGTGTCCAGATTCGAGATACCGCAGTGGCCGCCATGCGACCATACCGTCTCGTATTCCGGCTGTTTGGTGACATAATTTCCATCCTTGTCGTTGAAAATACCGGAACATTGAATGACACAACCGCGGTGGCATCCGTGGGTAGCCGAACCGCCACGCTTGATTTCAAGCTCGGCCTGAGCTTCACCGCTGATTTTGGAGCCGCCTTCAAACTGGCCGGTTTTGAAGTTGTTAGTCGGATAACCGCCCGCTTCGTTTAAAACGTTGGTCAGTACGTTGGTGCCGTATGCCGGCAGACCTTCTCCGGTGACCGGATGTTTACGAAGGCCCTCGACGAACTTGCGGTTGGCATCGCGATAAGCATCCGGATTTTTTGGGGGACGCATCTTCATACCGGCGTCATCGATTATGATCGCCTTGACCATCTTGGCGCCCATGACGGCTCCGACGCCTCCGCGTCCGCAGTGGCGGGTCGGACGCAGTTCCGGATCGGTGCAGGCAATTGAAGCCGAAAGAAGTTTACGCTCGCCGGCACTGCCGATAGTCATGTAAGCGACCTTATCACCGTACTCCTGACGCAGTTTGGCGACCAGCGGGTAGTTGTCCAGTAGTTTCAGGCTGTTGTCGACAACCACCTGAATGCCATCCTTGTTGATTACTATTTTGTAGAGGTCATCACCTTCAGGTTTACCTTCCAGAATCACGGCGGCATAGCCGAGCCTGGCCAGCACCTGGGCGGCCTGGCCACCAGCATTTGACTCCTTGATGGTGCCGGTCAGCGGACTTTTACAGCCAACCGACAGGCGTCCGGTCATGGAGCCGGTTGTGCCGCTAAGCATACCCGGGGCGATAACCAACTTGTTTTCGGCGCCCAGCGGATGCGCTTGCGGATGTACCTCTGCAGCAACAACCAGAGAGGTCATAGCTCTGCCCCCCAGTCCGGCATACTCGCCGAGGTCGCCAACTGTTACCTTCGGGCCGCCTGCGGCCCCCATGTCTATCCGGGCAATCTTGTCCATACGTGTTCTCCTTTCCTTTTTTCTGTGACTGGCACAGTGAAATTCTCCTTTTCAAAGGAAGGCGGCGCCGTTTCCCGCGCAACCCAATGGCCTGTCGCCATGGGTGGTTTCCTTTAGGCTGGCAGGCTCGGAGTTATATGGTTTTTACAAATATAACACTTCTTTCAAGCTGATTACAGGTTAAACAGTCCAACTTGCTGGCGCAGCCCATCGGAAAAAATCGCAATTTGACTGGATGCCACGGCCGAGTCCTGGGAGCCGGACGACGCCTCTTTTATATCAGAGGTCACTCCCTGAATTATTGTGGTAATTTCACCGATTGTGGCACACTGCTGTTCGGCAGCGATGGCAATCTGGGTCACTTGATTAGTCACTTCGTTGATCTGACAGGCAATTCCTTCCAGCGCCTCACCGGAGCGGCCGGCGTCAATTGCTCCCAGTTCAACCTCGCTAACACCCTGTTTCATGGAGATAACCGCCTCCCTGGTTTCGGTCTGTATGACCTTGATCATAGTGTTTATTTCTTTGGTTGCTCTAGCTGTGCGATCTGCCAGAGCCCTGACCTCGTCGGCAACAACGGCAAAACCTCTACCATGTTCACCGGCCCGGGCAGCTTCGATAGCAGCATTCAAAGCCAGCAGATTGGTCTGGTCGGCAATATCTCCGATCGTATTGACTATTTCGCCGATCTGATCAGATCGTTCGCCAAGGTTTTCAACTGTAACGGCCGAGTCGCGAACGCGCGCAGTTATCCTGCCCATACCAGCCAGAGTATTCTGGACCAGTTGATTTCCGGTTTTAGCAAGTTCGCTTGCCTTCTGGGAACTGTCAGCCGCGTGAATACAATTTCGCGCTATTTCATTGGATGTAGCACTCATTTCTTCACTTGCCATGGCAATAATTGCTGTCTTTTCAGAGGTCTGTTCCAGGCATCCCACCATACGCCCAGACTCCGAGTTGAGATGGTTGGACGATGACGCGATAGAATCGGTTGACTGTTTAATGCCTGTAACCATCGTCCTTAACTTGGTGACCATCAGGCTGACGGCATCAGCCAGTATTCCAAACTCGTTATTCTGGGTTATCGAGATCCGGCTGGTCAGATCGCCACCGGCAATCGAAGGGAGTATATTCACAATTGTGTTGAGCGGCCTCGTGACCCCTCTTCCAATCGAGATTGCCATCACCATGGTCATCGCGCCGAACAGGAGAATCCCGCCCGCGAGCTTCCAACGGAGAGCGACAACTTCAGTATTTACATCGTCGACGTAAATACCGCTGCCGATAACCCATCCCCACGGTTTAAATAGTTTGACAAAAGACATCTTGGCAACCGGTGCGGAACTATCCGGCTTGGGCCACAGGTAAGATACATAGCCGGAGCTGCTTTCGTTTGCGACACGAACGAATTCGCGAAACAGGAATTTCCCCTGCGGATCCTTTTCGTCAACCATGGAGCGGCCATCCAGTTCAGGCTTGACGGGATGCATGATCATTTTTGCATCAAGGTCATTGATCCAGAAATACTCCTTGTCATTATAGCGGAGATTTTTTATTTGTACAGCTGCCCTGCTTTTTGCCTCCTCCAGCGAAAGTTGTCCATTTCTCCCTTGGAGCTCTAATGACTCCAGCACCCCGAAGGCAACCTCAACGGCCTGCCTGGTCGCTGCCGATTTTCCCGCCAGCAGTGTACGTTCCATCAACGGAGACCAGTAGCAGACCATCACCAAGGTCACAACGACAATACTGAAAATCGATATGGACATGATTTTCGGGAGTATCGACCAATCCCTGTAGCGCTTGAACCTCATGGCGAAACTCCCTCTTCGATCAGCTGTTTATCAGCGGAATACAAGCATGGTAGCCGTCTGATTGACATGCCCGATAAACTGTTCTCCATAGGTGCTGAAACCGATGGTGGGTGCTCCACTGAACAGTTCTCCGTAGGCGTCGCTTAACCCCTTCTGGTTGAGCTCCAGGGTGCGTAAAATGCAGTTGAAATTGATTATCCCGGATATTCCGCTCAATTCTTGTCGTGCAGTTTCAATTGCTTTTTTAGTATCAGAGATGATGTCAGTCGATTCAAGCAGTGATAACTCCATGCCTTCAATTACGCTGCAGTAAAAAAACATGCTGTCACCCTTGATCTGCTGCGGGCTGCGGACGAAAGGCTCTCCCTCAAAAACCAGTCCGACCGGATTGTGCATAAATTGGTTTGATACATCAGCAACCGTCGTGCCGAGCGCCTCTGCGTAGGCAACAGCAGCCGGCTTGTTGTTGAACTCCAGCACTTCCCGGGCGGCCTCGTTCGCTTTGGTAACCACCAGTTTTTGAGACAACGGACAGAAACTCTGAGTTTTGATAAACGTAAACTCGCTAACCGGCTCAATCATCGCCAGAACCGCTGCATTGGAGTAGCTCCTGCCATTGGCATAGACGTAGGTAGCGGCAAATTTCAAATCATCACCTGCTGAACCACCGATAAAATTCACATTGGTCAAATCGCCGATCCGGTCGATGACCTGTTCTTCTTTCCCGCTCAAGCCATCGATAAGCACCAGGCCTACATACTGTTTCGGGTCCATTTCCGACATCGGTCTGTTGAAATTCTGTTCAAAGACGTTAAGAGCGACGCCAACATCAGATGAGAGATTCTCCAGTACCGCAATCTTGGCAGATTTAATGGATTGCTTGTCGAATGCCATGGCTACGACGGAATTGGTGAGCATCCTGCCGGTAACTATCTCTCCGGCTGTCGAACAACCAAGGGTCGCCGCCTGAGGAAACGCTTCTGCCATCTTGCCGGCAACCTCATCGGAGGCAAAGCTCGAAGAAGCAAAGAAGACGACCAGGTTTGTTTCAAAATCTCCGAATTGCGCCTGAAGATCACTGACAACTTCGGGCAGACTGGTTTTGCTGGAAAAAGCGGTCTTAATACTCATGATAATCTCCCGTTCTATAATTAGTAATGGTTATTTCAGTTCCTTGATCACGGCTTCAAGTTTGGCAATTATTGTGGGATCGTCCGGAGACTGCAGAGTGAACTTGCCCGGGTCGATTCCCTTGAGCATAAGTTTTGTTTTGATGACTCCGACCAGCATTGCGTTGTCCTTTGCCCGTTGGTTGATAATTGTGTCAATCATCTGTTTGATTTTACCGGCCATAAATTCCTCCTTAATGTTTGGTGGTCCGTGAAAACAAAAATTTCTCTGCCTGCCCCGAAAATCTGATACGTGTTTCTTAATAACTGCGTTACGCAGGCAACTCCGACTGCCTGAGGATATCCACCTTGTAGGAGGCAAAACATTTCAGGCGGAGGCATCCCCAGAATACGCCGGATCCGTAGGCAAGTTGCTCAAGGAGATAAATGCCGGCGAATGCAGGGAATGATAATAGTGGTTTCTTGATGGCATAGTCAACACCTGCAGCACATGCCAGAATTACCCCGAACAGCACCCATCCTGCATGTACGAACAGAGCGAAAATAATCAGAGCGGTTGAATAGTAACGGACCAGGTGATAACAAAGATAATAGATCAGGCTTCCAAGAGCCCGAAATCGTCCTGCAAGGATTGCTGCAAGAGTTATGGGAAGATTCTGCCGGCCGATTCGCAACCGGACCGTCAACACATCAGCTGCCAGCAAGCCCCCCGCAGGCAACAACGACCACCACCCCGTAAAAGGAGCAACAAGGCTGAGCATAAGTATGATCGCCAATAGTGGGGGGATGACCATCCGTTTGCGACGGTCTGGGTGGAGAATCTGCAGCATTCCCTCTGAAGTCCCATAGTCGAAGCGACGGGACATGAATGAGCGGATCGAACTACGGTGCTCGTGCAGTACATTTCCAATTGGAAGGTAGGAAATGGTCCAGCCGTTTTCGCGCAAACGCCAGGTCAGATCCACATCCTCGCCCACATGCATGTTGTCTTTAAAACCGCCTGCTCTCTTAAAAGCACTCTGACGTACAAGAAGGTTGCAGCTGGGAAGATAAAAGGTGTCATTGCCACTGTTTCCGATGCGCTCCCGAGAACCTATTGAGAGGCTTGACATAACAGCCTCATAGCGATCGACGCCTGATTCCATGCACATACCGTCCACTTGCCCTCCCACCGCAGCCATGGCCGAGTCATTGAAAGCAGGGATCAGTTCGTTAAGCCACACATTCGAGGCGCTGCAGTCGGAATCTATGAAGGCCAGTATCTCTCCGGTAGCCTTGGAGGCACCGACGTTGCGAGCAGCAGCCGGGCCACGACCGACACCACCTGACGGTACCAGCATGGCTCCGAATTCCTGGGCAACAATGGCAGAATCGTCACTGCTACCGTCGTCCACTACGATGATCTGGAGTTTGGCTTGCGGATAGGAGAGTTGTTTCAGAGATGTAAGGCAGCGCCTTAACTCGCCGGCACGGTTCATGACAGGAATAACAATACTTACTTCAGGCATTTCCCAGAGCTGCTGCGGTACGCTACGCGCCCTTTCAGCAAAACCTTTTGCCACCAGCTGTTCCATGACGCCATGTTCAGTTGCAGAAGCAGAAATCAGTTCTCCACCCAATCCCCGCCCGACCAGATCTGCCAGGGGGCGGTTAAGACGCAGCACGCAGAGTGGTGTTTTTGACATGAGAAAGCTTTCTCCGTCCCGCTCCACCAGTTCCACGTTACGCCTGAGGCGATAGATCATGATACCCCTTCTGATATTAAGCCCTCTTCAACGAAAAGTTGCACAAGGGAAGCGGCTGTATCGTCGACCGAAAGCACGCGAAGTTTCCCCTCCCGGGCTTTGATTCCGCCGGAGAGAAGCGCAAGTATCCGCTCGAAGGCAGGTAATTTCGGATCTGGCGTCACAACCCGAACCGGGTCAGGACGGGGAAATCCGAAATCAGCCAACGGGAGATAGGCGCCACTGACACCGATTTCCCAGAAGGGAAGCCCCAGGTGCGCAAGATTCCACGTCTCGATCGGAACACTCAATGACTGAATGACCGCCTCGATTGCAGGGTAGCGAGGGGTACGTACCTCCTCAAAGAGTACCATGCATGGGAAGGGTGCCGTTACAATCTGACGCGCACCCCGGTCAGACTTGCGTTCTGCTTCAACCCACTCTTTTTTTGGAGTGAGCGCGACAACCGCAGAGAGTGCGGGCATACCGGTTGCGGCTGCCGCAAGGGCCGGTACCGGCTCATTCCCGCTATCTGTCATCCTGTTACCGGTGAAAACAAGATCTGGTACGAGTATGTTCGTGATTCTGGCGAGAACACGGGCGTCGGCCACAGCGTCGCCGCCTTCCATTCCATGATCCCATACGCGGATGCCTTTATCCGCTCCCATGGACAAGGCCAAACGGATGACGTCATCAAGCCGATCAGGGCCGATTGCGATAACAGTTACACTTGCTCCCATATTCTCCTTGAGGTGTAATGCCTCTTCCAGGGCCGCCATATCGGTCGGGTTCGGCAAACGTCGCAACCCCCTTTCGCTGATGGACGCCCCACGGGTTGTGACACTGGCAGGAGGGCGAGGATCACTGCTCTCCCGAAGGAGAACGAGAATATCGAGTTTATTTTTGGGCATGGGTAAATCTCCAGAGACACTTTAAACTTTGAATTACGTTCAACATTCAAAATTGCTTTCAAGTCATCCGGTAGGCGACTCCGAATCCTCCCCGGGGGTAGCGCCAGCGGGTAAAAGCATTGCGATGGCAGACGACATAGCAGGTACCGCACTCCAGACAGCCGTCATGCACGAAGGTCATCTTCTGTTCCTCTTCCGACCAGGTATAGCACCGGGCAGGGCAGGAGTTGACGCAACCGCGATTGTCGCAGCCGGTGCAGATAGCATAGTCAAGGACGATATGAGCTTCTCTGTCGATGGTAAAGCTGGTGATGTCGAAAATTTCATCAATATTCATAGTGATCTCCAGGCACTGAAACCATCCGTCAACATATTGCCAAGACCGACCTTTTCTCTGGCTGACTTCAGGAACAGCTTGGTCAGGCTCTCCTTGGGGGCCCCATCGATACGGTAGATACCCTCCATAAAGCTGCACATCAACTCCGGATACTCCTGATATATACGATTGTTATGGAGCATGTGCGGTGCTTTGCGGAAGAGTTTCAGATCTTTGATCACGTAGCTCTCTTCCAGCAGTTGTTTGTAAACGGAAAGGCTTCGACGGCTGAAATCTTTGTTCTGATGGGCTACAACTACCGCTTCACCGGCTAAGACGCCCGATTGGGATGCAAGATTAATCCCTTCCAGATTCAGGCCGGTAGCATTGCAGAACGCAGCCGCATCGCCGGCAACGACAATTCCGTCCCCGACAAGTTCAGGGATCATATCGTAGCCGCCTTCGGGGATCAGGTGAGCCGAATATTCCAGAAGCTTGCCGCCACGGATCATTTTGGCCACCTGGGGCTGCTCCATAAAGGCGTTCAACAGATCGTAGGGGGTCTTACCGCTGGTGCGCAGACTAGCCAAATGAAAGACAAGGCCGAGAGAAAGCGAGTCGTAGTTGGTATAAAAGCACCCGCCGCCGCGCACACCTTCCGTGCAACCAACAAACTCGTTGGCAAAGCCCTGATCCCGCACAAGTCCGAATCGCTCATCAATCAATTCTCTCGGCATATCTATCAGTGCCTTGACTCCCACCGCCATTTGGGCCGGATCAAAGCTCGGACGGCGCAACCCCGCTTTCAGCGCCGTAAACGACAGAACACCATCAGCCGCAACTACCACCGGAGCATTCAGCTGACCACTGCGTCCCAGAATGGAAACGCCAGTCACCCGGCCATCTTTGAGAAGTACACCATCAACCATGGCTCGCGTAATCAGGGTGGCGCCGGCAGATGCTGCCTCCTCGGCCAGCCAGCGATCAAAGCGAGGCCGGAATACCGTATATCCATTGTAGGGAGTTCGGTCAAACCCCCCTGACTCAATGGTTGTATTAAAGCTGGAGCCGGCGGTCATGAAGGTGACACCCTTCTTGACGATGTGTCGCTCAAGCGGGGCACGATCCCAGAAATTGGGGAATACCTTTTCCAGGGCAGTCATTCTATGAAGAAGTCCGCCGAACATATTTTTTTCACCCGGAAAGGTGCCACGTTCGACCAAAGCAACATCCAGCCCGGCGCGAGCCATGGTCAGGGCGGCCGAAGATCCGGCCGGACCGGCGCCGATAACTATTGCCTGATAGGTTTTACTCATGGTGCCCCCCCGATTCTTGCTTTGACCTGATCCAAGAGACGCGGCAACAACTCTTTGAGATCCGCCACGAAACCTTCATCGGAATTGGAAAAGATGGGGGCCTTGGAGTCGCTGTTGACAGCCACGATCCGACGGGAATCCTTAATACCCCCCACATGATGCATGGAGCCGGAAATCCCGAGGGCCATGTACAATCGGGGCGTCACCGTACGACCGGTCTGGCCGACCATCCGTTCGAATCCGGTCCACCCCAGGTCGTAAACCGGTCGGGTAACACCAAATGAGACATTCAGCAGTTCGCACAATTCCTTGAGCTGATCGAAGGTGGCCGGGGTACATCCTTTACCGGCACTGAAAATCACTTCCGCCTCTGTCAGATCAACCGTCTGTGGATCAGGCGGGATCCGACCGGTAATTTTTGTCGAAACGCCTGAAAATGGAGCAACTGGGCACCAGGAAGTTACAGAAGGAGAGCTGGGATGGACGAACGGCATGATCACCTGACTCAGAGCACGCAGCGGAACCGTCACAACCAGAGGACGCTTGAAGTCCCACACCCTTGTTTCCGCCACGCGCCCTCCCAGAGCCATTCGGGAGAGTCGCAATCCATCCTCACTCTGGCGGACAGCAACCAGTTCCGTCATAAGGGCGGCACCGAGCTCGTGGGTAATAACAGGCGCCACGTTTGTACCCAGGTCATTGTGGGGAAGGAGTATAACAGTCGCCAACTCGCTCTTTGCAAGTTGAGCAATATAGTTTCCAAGCAGTGCCGGGGTGTCGAACAGGGTATCGCCGACTACAATTCTGGTGATCGTTGGAGCGCCGTAAGCAGCGAAAGTGGTCAACTGGTCGCTATCGGGCGTAACAGCGACTGCCACCCCCCAAGAGGCGTCAAGCAAGCCGGCCAGTCGCGCCCCGTATGAAAGTAGTCCCCGTCCGGTCTCATCGAGTTCGCCGCCGGGAAGATCGACAAACACGAGGATCTTACCGTTGATGCCCATTAGATCTCCCTCCCGATCTTATGACCTTCCCATATGGCCATGTCGACCTTGCGGGGGGCTACGCTGTCGCCTATGCGGTACAGTTCGGGCACCTTGCCCTTGAGGGCGCTGTAAAGAGAATCATCAGACTTCTGTCCCATAGCCAGAACGATCGAATCGAACGGCCCCCATTCATCCCAGATATTGGAATATACATTGAAACCTTTGACATTTTTGGTACCGCTTTCGCCGCCGACTTCCATCACAGCGATATCGGGTGTAAAGGTGACATTTTTCTTCAGCAACCGCTGGCGGGACAGGTACAGGTCCTGAGTCGGCCCGAGTTCCGCACCCACAAAGAGGCTGGAAGTAATTATGTGGACTGTTTTCCCCTGATCGGCCAGGAACTCTGCGGTCGAGGTTGCCCGGTGGTGACCATCGTAGTCGATCAGACATACCTTTTCACCAACCTTTGCCTGGCCGTTGAGAACCTGCCAGACATTATAGACCGCCGGGCCGTCTGCGCCTCCGACCGGATGATCCTTGGGGAGACTGCCGGTGGCGATGATGACGACATCCGGTTTTTCCGCCATGACGTACTCGGCAGTGACCACGACCCCCAACTTCACCTGCGCTCCGGCCTTGGTGACCTGGTCTTTTTCATTTCGGACAATGACACCGAATTCGTCTCGTCCGGCCCCCTTCATAGCGGTCAGGATCTGTCCTCCCAGCGCCTCGTTACGATCGAAAATCGTAACATTGTGACCTCTGCGCCCGGCCATCTTGGCGGCCCACATGCCGCCAGGCCCACCTCCGACGATAAAGACCTTCTTTTTGACGACCGCCTTTTCCAAGGTACCTTCGCCCCACTCCTTTTCAAGGCCAACAGCCGGGTTCTGGATGCAGCCGAGAAGTTTATTGACCCCCATCCGGCCTATGCAGCCCTGGTTGTCAGCCACACAGTAGCGGATGTCATCCATGCGTCCTTCAAAGGCTTTTTTAGGAAGGAACGGATCACAGATCAACCCGCGGCACATACCGATCATATCAGCCTGGCCTGCAGCCAGCACCTTCTCGGCCATGACCGGGTCATTGATCCGGCCGGTACAGAATACCGGCAGTTTGAGGCGCTCACGCATACCTGCTGCCAGCGGGATGGTGTAGCCCAGTGGAGTATGCATTGATCCTTCTACCAGATATAAATTGTAGAAGGTGGCAATGGAGAGATCCATGAAGTCAATCAGACCGGATGCCTCGAATCGGGCTCCTATCTCCTGTACCTGTGCCAGGTCGAGTCCGCCCGGAATCATCTCATCAGCACACATGCGAATGCCGAGGGTGAAATCGTTGCCGACAGCCTTGCGAACTGCACTGATGAACTTGAGAGGTGCACGCATGCGATTTTCAAGAGAACCTCCGTATTCATCGCTGCGATGGTTGGTCAAAGGAGAGAGAAACTGACGCGCCAGACTGGAGTGGCCGAACTGGATCTCGATACCATCAAAACCGCCTTCACGAACGTGGATTGCGCTACGGTGGAAATAGCGGGCAACCTCCTCGATATCCTCGGCTTCCATCTCCTTCGGCGTTTCGCGAAAGAGAATATCCGGAACCGGGCTGGGGGCCCATACCGGCAGGCGTGAAATCATGCCGTCACACTGCTGTCCGTTATGATTGACCTGAGCAAAGATCCTGGCGTCGTACTGGTGAACGTAGTCGGTGATCTTTTTGAAGCCCGGCAGAACTTCGGCATGGTAAACATCAATCAGTTTCTCGTATGCCCTGTCGGTCGGATGAACACTCATCTCTTCGGTGATGATCAGGCCGGCGCCCCCTTTGGCGCGTTCGCCCCAGTAGTACATGTGCCGCTCGCTGGGGAGGCAGTCAACCGCAAAGTTGGTCAGATGCGGCTGGAACGAAATGCGGTTTTTGACCTCGACCGTACCGATTTTGAGAGGCGAGAACAGATTCTGAAACATCATGGGGTCAACTCCTTGAAACATTTATCAATTTTGTAATATTGCATACGCCAGCGCGGCTATAGTCGCTGCTTCGGCAGTTGCATCAAGGCGCGGACATTGCGCCCCTGTCATCTATCAAGCCGCCATCGGCAGCCGGTTGTCGGCGATGGTCGTTACACAGCGCTCAAGGCACTCAGGATCACCACCGTTGATATCATTTTTCAGATGCCATGCCACCGCCGGGCAGCCACCATGGCACTGATCGAAGCGCTGGCACTCTTCGCAGGAATGGATGCGAAGGTTACGGAATGATGCGTAGATCTCCGAATTGTCCCAGATATCCTGAAAGCTGCTGGTGCGAAGATTACCGGCTTCAAAGCGGTCACTCTGCAGAAAGGCGCAGGGATACATGTATCCGGCAGGACTTACACAACAGGTAAGTTTCGCAGCTCCACACAGATTGAGGCCCAGACCCTGGCGTTCCTGTGTCGTCAACGAAAAAAAGCTGTCGCCAGTGCGCACATCACCACTGGCGGCAAGCCATTCGGAAAACGCAATCAGTTGAGCAGGGGAAGGACGAAGAGATTCCCAATTATCTGCTCCGCGACCTGATGGTCGAAAACGGCTGACCCTCAGTGATACACCCAGGGAACGGGCCATTTCGTGCATCGCCGGGATCTCGGAGGCATTCTGGGCAGTCAGCACCGTATTGATGCTTGTCGGAATGGAGGTTGCAGCTAACAACTTAACGGCCTTTATGGCGGCGTCGAAGACTCCTGTGCCGCGCACAGCATCACAGGTTTCCCGCTTGGCACCGTCAAGGCTCACCTGAATGGCCACCAACCGATTGGAAGCAAGCCGTGAAACTAAATCAGAAGTGATCAGAGTTCCATTAGTGGAGATACAGGTCATAATGCCGTGAAAATGGCAAGCGGCCAGGATCTCTTCAAAATCCGGGCGGATAAATGGTTCTCCTCCGCCGAAATTAACCTGAAATACACCAGCGGTGTGCAGCTGCTCAACCAGATCGAGCGCCTCAGTCGTAGTGAGCTCATTGTGAGCTGCGATGCCGGACGACGAGAGACAATGGCTGCAACGGAGGTTGCACGCCAAAGTGACCTCCCAGGTCAGATTTACCGGAGATCGCATCCCCATTTCGACATATTTATTGCTCACGGAGAAATCCTTTTTCCAGGAGTTGTGTAACAAATTTTTGCAGGGCCTTCTTTTCGGAATCTGATGTCCCTGCGGGGAATTCGTCTCTACTTCGGACTGTTCCGAAAAAGTCGGCGGGAAGAAGGGCGCCAGTTGCAGCGAAGAGCAGGCGCGGCCCCCTGCAATCGTAAAACAGGAGACCGAACCTCTCTTGCCGCGCACGGCAGGACGGATGCAGCTTTATGCCTGCCGCAGCCACCTCAGTACACTCCGCAGATGCCATCGATTGCGAGTTCTTCGACCTGAATCTCCTCAAGGATTCTCGGTTCTTCGCTGCAAGTCACTTCTGCCTGGTTTTCAACTTCCATGGTATTCTCCTTTCTTTCTTTGTCGCACTTTTATTTGTGTGCGCTGTTGTGTGGTTTCTACACTGCAACGGCAGTGCCAACAAATATCGCCTATATTTATACCGTAATTTCATATACTTAATAAAAAATATCATAAACAGCATTCCATAATATGTAGAGAAAATGGTCACTATGGGATGTGTAAATTGGCTCCCGCTTCCAGCAAAATGTGGCATATATCGACAGTGAGTATTTTATCTACAATCAGAATTCCGTCACGCATATGACGAATGAAAATGGGGGCAGGTTCCCAGATCCGGGGAATGAAGAATGTGTTTCGGATTATCTGTCAACAATTTCTGCTCTCGTGCTTTCAATGAAAGCCAGTACCTCCCCCCTTTCCAAACCGGAAATCGCGCTCACGCCGAGTCTGGTGATATCCCCCTTTCAAAGCGTGATCCTTTTATTGTATGATTCAAAAACCGCTTCAGAGGCACCTGACATGTTGCAGATTGCACGAGAAAAATAACTTATTTATGGAGGCTGCCCCTTGTACGAAAAGAATTCCTGTTGTTCGTACTGCGGAACAAGATTCCCGGTCGCCGAGCAGTGGCCGATTACCTGTAATGAATGCGGTAACACTGGTTATCTGAATCCGATACCGGTGGTAGTACTGCTTGTTCCTGTAGGAGAGGGTCTGGTGGTGGCCAGAAGAAATATTGAACCGCAAAAAGGGACACTGGTGTTACCGGGAGGATACCTGGATATCGGTGAAACCTGGCAGGAAGGTGCTCAGCGGGAACTGTTCGAGGAAACCGGCATACAGATATCTGCCGGCGAGATCAGCCTGTATGATGTGCAGAACGGCTTGGACAACACTCTGGTGGTCAGCGGAGTGGCGAAAAAACAACCTCGCAGCTGTCTGCAACCATTCTCATCGGAGGAGACACAGGAGATCAGCCTGATTCAAGAACCGGTAAACCTTGGTTTTCCTTTACATAACCTGTTGGTTCGGAGATACTTCACAGAAACCGCAATGTCGGCTGGCCAGGTATTAAAAACGTCGTAACGTCGGCCTGAGTGCCTGTCGTGAAAAGGAGAGTCTATGAGAACGTCAGTTGGAGTGGGTTACAGTGTTCACAGGAATCCGACTGAGGCGGGCAACGAGGCGGCCCTGCAGGCTCTTGAACAGGCAGGAATATCAAGGCCGGACTTCGTTTTTGTCTTTGCCACCGTCGGTTACAACCAGCAGGCACTGATACGGTCGATACGGGAAGCAACGTCCGGAGCGCCGCTGAGTGGCTGTTCCGGCGAAGGGATCATAACTCGGGATACGGTTATCGAGACTAATTTCGGCATCTGCGTCATGGTAATAAGCTCGGATGAACTGCGGTTCAGTAACGCCCGTGTCAAAGGGATCGGCGAGAGGTCGGACATAGCCGGAGAGTATCTGGCGAACGAGTTGGACCCTTTGCTTGCTGCCGATTGCATCGCCTGTTTTTTGCTGGCTGACGGTCTGGTTTTCAACTTCGACTCGTTCCTTTCAGGTTTCAATAAGGTACTTGACCGTGAAAGCCCGCTCCCGCTCTACGGAGGGCTGGCCGCAGATGACTGGAGTTCTCACAAGACCTATCAATATCACAATGACGAGGTCTTTTCCGAAGGGATCAGCTGCGTTGTAATGTCCGGAAACGGAAAGGTCGCCTGCGGGATAAATCACGGCTGCGTTCCGGTGGGGACCCGTCGCGTGATAACCCGCTGCAAGGGGAACATCATTTATGAAATCGATGGGATCACCGCTCTGGAAGCCCTGAAGGACTATTTTCCGGAAGACTGGCAGCAGCATTGGAACAAGACATCCCTGAACCTGTGCCTCGGGTTCAAGACACCTGAACATATCAGGAGCGGGTACGAAGACCACATCATCCGCTACATGATGGGCAACAACGAACAACAGGGTTATGTGACCATCCAGTCTGAGATCGAGGATGGCATGGAACTCTGGCTCGTTCGCCGCGACAAGGAACTTATAACAAACGGCATACAGATGATATCACGCCAGATAGCAGAACAGTTAGATGGCATGAAGCCGAAATTCGTGTTGCAGTTCGAATGTGTCGGCCGGGGGAAGGTCGTTTTCCGTGAGACGGAAAAGATTGCGCTGGTCAGGACATTGCAAAAGAACATCGGCGAAAACATACCGTGGCTCGGATTATACACCTACGGAGAAATCGGTCCGGTTGCCGGCAGCAACTGCTTACACAATTATACATCAGTCATCGTTGCGGTATATTGAACTGCGATCCGAAGGAACTTTCATGAATGAGTCAATGACAGGAGCTATTGTGCGGCAGACCGAACAGATTGCGGCGCTGAAAGTGGAGAATGAAACCCTCTCCCGGCAGGCAGAACGACTGATCGAGTCCGAGGGGAAGCTCTGTGAACTTAAGGAGGAGTTCGACGCCCAGCTGAATGAATACGCTGCGCTTTTCGCTGCACAGAAAGAGGAGAACGAGGCCCTGTCCCGACAGGTAAAACAGCTGATCAAGGCCGAAGGCAGGCTCTATGAGTTCCAGGAGCGACTTGACGCCCAGCTCAAGGAATATTCCGAACTGTATGGTCTGAACAAGACTCTCAATGCGATCTCTGAATACACCGGGCTGTATGATCTGAACAAAACGCTTGATGCGATCTCTGATCTTCCGAGAATATTTGCACACGCCGTCGCATATGCCACCAACAATCTCGGCTTTGAGAGAATCCTGTTTTTTCAACAGACCGGCAGTTCGGGCGACTATTCTGTCTGCGCCTCGGGCGGATACTACGAAAAGCAGGAAAAAGAGAGCGTCATGGCGCTTTCTATCCCTAAGGAATCTGCTCTGCTTGTGGCTCTGTCTTATGGCGAGGGATATCTTGTCTGCACCGAAACGAACAGCCGGGCAGTGCTTTCCGAGTACAAACCCAGACTGCAGATGGACGAGTACCTGATCTACCCGCTCGGTTCCCGCGTGCAACCCATGTGTCTGCTGGTGGTGGGGAACTCTGAGAAAAATGCACATTTCTACCGGAGAATAAGTGAGAGCGAAGCAACGCTGCTCAGCATCGGCAATTTTGCCGAGTTGCTTTCATCATCACTGGAAAACAAGCTTAATTATGCGAGATTGAAAAACGCCCTTGAGCGGGAAAGTCTTGCCAAAATCAAGTACCGCAGCATATTTGAAAATTCGGTAGAGGGGATCTTCCAGACTTCTCCCGATGGAAGTTTCCTCGATTGCAACCTCGCTACCGCAGTTATTCTGGGTTATGACAGCCCTGAAGAGATTATATGCGGTATCTCCGATATAACGCACCAGCTGTATGTGCATCCGCAGCGCCGTACTGAATTGTTTGCCATGCTGCTGAACAGACAGGATGTGAAAAATTTCGAGGTGGAATTCTACCGAAAAGACAGAAGCATATTGTGGGCACTTTTGAGCGTCCGTCCCAAATTTAACGAGGATGGCGAACTTGTTGCCATAGATGGAGTCCTCCGCGATATCACCGAGCAGCGCAAACTTGAAGAACAACTGCGACAGTCACAGAAAATGGAGGTTGTCGGTACCTTGTCGGGTGGTCTGGCCCATGATTTTAATAACGTACTGAGCGGCATTCTGGGATCGGCGTCATTGTTGCGGATGCAGATCGACAGAGGAAAGGAGTTCAGCAGGGAACAGTTGTGCACCAAACTGGATGTCGTCATCGAACTGTGTAATAGAGCCGCTGATGTTGTCGCCCAACTGATGGCCATTTCGAGAAAACAGGAAGCCTCCCTCGCCCCGGTGGATTTACGGAATGTCATCAAGAATATCTTCTATATCTGCCGGAATACTTTTGACAAATCCATAGATATCGCTGTCAACGTGCCCGATGAGCAGATCATGATCAATGCCGATTCCATACAGATCGAACAGGCACTCCTGAACCTCTGTGTTAATGCCGGACATGCCATGACGATCATGAGGAAAGAGGGTGATACCCATGGGGGCGAACTGTTAATTTCAATGGAGAGACGTTTTATGGACCGGCATTTCCATATCTATCACCCTGCGACTGCGGAAGATACGGAATACTGGATTGTATCGGTGCGCGACACCGGCATCGGCATGGATGCCAAAACCGTCGCCAGAATATTCGATCCGTTCTTTACCACCAAGGAGAAAGGCAGGGGGACCGGTCTCGGCCTGGCCATGGTCTATAACATTGTGCAGCAGCACAAAGGCCTTATTGACGTTTATTCCGAGCCTGGAATAGGAACCACTTTTAATGTGTATCTGCCGGCGCTTAACTCAAGCGCAACCCCGAGCGGAGACAAAGATTCTGATGTTATTCCGATGGGCGAGGGTTTGTTGCTGGTCGTGGATGATGAGCCGTTCATCCGCCAAGCGGCGCAGTCGATCCTTGAAGAGTGCGGCTACAAGGTGCTGCTTGCGGAAAACGGCGAAGTCGCGGTGTCGCGGTTCAGAGAGCATAGCGATGAAATCAGGGCCGTAGTCATGGATATGATCATGCCAAAAAAATCAGGACTGGATGCATATATTGAAATCCGGCAGATCAGACCGGATGTCAGGATTCTTTTTGCATCAGGTTTCATGCAGGATGAGCGGATTGCCGCGCTGGGAGAAATGGGTATCAGGGAAATTATCAATAAACCTTACTCAATGCGAACACTGGCTGAAGCGGTAGCACGGATCCTGGCATGATGTAATGAGTGAACAACGCATCGTTAATGAGTAGCATCCGCTCCAATATTCCCAAGCTGTACGCCTTTTCCTTCCTGCAGATGACCCTCTTCCCGATGGCAATCATCACCCTGTTCTGGAAGGATCGCATCGGTTTATCACTGACCCGGATCCTGCTGCTGCAGGGCATCCTGTCCATAGTCATGGTGGTGATGGAGTACCCCACCGGATACATCAGCGACCGGATCGGCTACCGGGTTTCACTCACTCTGGCCGCGATACTCGGCATCGCCGGCTGGGGGGTCTATACGGTGGCCGTCAGCTTCGAGCATGTCATGGCAGCTGAAATCCTGTTGGGAACATCCCTCGCGTTCATCAGCGGCTCAGACAGCGCCCTGTTGTATGAAACCCTCAAACAGGAAGGCGCGGAACAGCAGTATGCACGCCATCAGGGACGCATGAGCGGATTTGCCCAGGCTGGCGAGGCGCTGGGGGCCGTTTTTGCGGGTGTTCTCTATGCAACTGCACCACTGCTTCCGTTTTTCCTGCAGATCGGTGTCTGGTTCCTGGCACTCCTGATCACCCGCTCCATAGTCGAGCCACAGCGGGAAATCTCTGGTCACGCCGGCCATCTGGCAGAGGCGTTTCGCATCGCTCGCTACGCTTTTCTGGAAAACAAGCACCTTCGTTATATTATTCTGCTTAACTCTTTACTGGGACTCGCATCGTTTTATCCGGTCTGGTTGATCCAACCCTATATGCAGCACACAGGTGTACCGCTGACCTGGTTCGGTCCGGTCTGGAGCGGAGCAAACCTGACCGTCGCCATATTTGCGCTGAACAGCCATCGCGCTACTGCTTACCTGGGTGACCGTTCGATGGTCATACTTTTTCTGATCCTGGTCGCGGCAGGTTATTTCGGGCTGGGGGTAATTGGCGGGATGTGGGGGTTCCTGTTCTATTACCTGCTGACGAGCATGCGAGGACTACGCGGGCCGATGATGCTCAATCTCACACAAGTGGAATGCCCCTCAGCCAACCGGGCGGGCATTCTTTCGCTTCAGTCGCTCTGCTTCCGTCTTCTGTTCGTCTGCACCGGACCGCTTGTAGGTATGCTGGCCGACAGAAACGGGGTACAACAGGCCTTTCATTCTTTACTGTGTGCCTTTCTGATTGTCCTGCCACCGCTTGCAGTCCTCTTCTTCAGAAATCTTCCCAGGGAAAAAATCAAAATAACCCATTCATAGCAGTATGACACCCATTGCGACGTAAATTTTATTATGGTAGTTTGCAAATAGAACAGGGTATTTTTCAGGTTATTACGTGCAACATGTCGAAGAGGAAAAACTTACTTACAGAGGAGGTGCGAATGTTTCTTGATCTTACAGAAGAGCAGAAATTGATCCAGGATACAGCCCGTGATTTTGCAAAGGCCGAACTGGAACCGGTGGCGGCGGCACTTGACCAGAGTGATGACCGTTCAGCATTGTTGGTTAACCTCAAAAAGCTGTCTGAACTTGGCTTCATGGGACTGAACGTCAGGAGTGAATACGGTGGCTCCGATGCCGGAGTGATTTCCTTCAGCCTTGCCATCACCGAAATTGCACGGGCCTGCGCCTCAACTGCAGTAACAGTATCTGTCAGCAACATGGTGGCAGAGGTGATTCAGGCGGTTGGCTCCGAAGAGCAGCGCAAAGCATATATACCCAAAATATGTTCCGGTGAATATTCTGCGGGGGGCTTTGCTCTGACAGAGACCTGTGCAGGTTCCGACCCGGCCGGGATGTGCGCTCAGGCCATTGATGACGGTGACAGCTGGGTTCTGAACGGCTCCAAGATTTTTATCACAAGTGCCACCTACGCCGGGGTTTTTGTGGCCTGGGCAGTGACTGACAAGGCCGCGCCCAAGGGGAAAGGGATCAGCTGTTTCCTGGTGGAAGCCGGTACACCGGGGCTCGTAGTCGGCAAGGAGGAGAAGAAGATGGGGCAGCATGCCTCAGCCACCAACGAGGTGATTTTTGACTCCTGCCGGATCCCCAAATCGGCGCTGATGGGCAAGTTGAACGATGGCTTCCGGATCGCCGCAGGAGAACTGGCCGGCGGAAGGATCGGAATCGGCTCACTGGGGCTGGGGGTCGGGCTGGCGGCCATGGATTACGCTACCCGCTACGTTACCGAGCGGGTTCAGTTCGGGCAGAAAGTCAGCAACTTCCAGGCTATCCAGTGGATGATTGCTGACGCCTACACCGAACTGGAGGCCGCCCGTCTGCTGCTGATGAGCGCCGCCTATCGCAAGGAGAGCGGAAAAACATTCGCCAAAGAGGCCTCCATGGCCAAAATGTTCGCCACCGAAGCCGGCAACCAGGCATGTTACAAGGCGATACAGATGCTGGGAGGCTACGGCTATACCCAGGATTTCCCGGTGGAACGCTATGCACGGGATGCCCGTATCACATCCATCTATGAGGGAACCAACGAGATCCAGCGGATGATAATATCGAGGGAAATTCTTAGAAATTTCAGCTGACAAGGAGACAGGCATGAGTACAAACAAACGCATTACCCTGCAGCAAGCCGCCGAAATAATCAAAGACGGCTCCAGTCTCACCTTTTCCGGATTCACCATCTGGCGACGCCCGTTTGCACTGATATACGAACTGATCCGGCAGAAGCGCAAGGGGCTGCACCTGATCGAGGTGAACGGCGGACCGCAGACCGAGTTTCTGGTGGGGGCCGGCTGTGTGGATATCTGGGAGTCGTGCTGGGTCGGACATGAACTGTACGGCAAGTACGGCGCCAATCTATCGCGCAAGGTGGGCACAAAAGAGATCATCGTCGAGGATTACAGTCATGCCGAAATGATGTTCCGCTTTGCGGCAGCCGCATCCGGAGCGGCGTATGCGGTCACGCAAACATCACTGGGGACTGACCTCCACAACCCCGAGTACGACATGCTCGGCCGGGCCGGCATGCGCGACGGCAAACATCCACACATCGCCCGGCACAAATATCAATTTGTTGAAGATCCCTTCTTCGATGCCGGTTCGCTGGTGCAGATACCGGCGGTGAAGCTTGATGTGGCCGTGCTCTGCGTGCAGCAGGTGGGCGAAGAGGGAACCGTACGGGTCAACGGTCAGTATTACTCCGATCCCGAGTCGGCCCGTGCGGCGGACATAACCATCGTTGTTGCCGAAGAGATCGTGCCGGAGGAATACCTGAGACGCAATGCCGACCAGAACACCATCCCGAGCTTTGAGGTAGATCATATCCTCGAATGTCCCTTTGGCGCCCATCCGACCGGCATGTTCGGCCGCTACGACGTTGATGGCAATTTCCTTAAGGATTTCTACGGTCGGACCCGCACGCAGGAAGGTTTTGACGATTTTGCCAAAGAGTGGATTTTCGGCATGGATCACATGAGTTATCTTGAAAAACTGGGATGGCCGCGCATGTTGAAGATCAAAGCAAATACGGCACTCAATTACAGCGTTCGCGAGAAGGGGGGCAAGTAACCATGGCTACAGAATATGCGACTCCGGAAGAATACGGCCTGGCCGACCTGATGTGCTGCGCCTCAGCCCGCGAAGTTGGTGATCACGAAATCGTCTTTGCCGGCACCGGCCTGCCGATGGTGGCCATTATGCTGGCCCAGAAAACACACGCCCCCAACCTGAAGTTGATTTTTGAGGCCGGTACGCTGGATGGCCGGCCTCCCGAACTCCCCACCTCGGTTGGCGACGCCCGCTGTGAAATGGGTGCATCACGTTCATCCGGGCTGAACGACGCCTTCAGCATCGCCCAGCGCGGACTGGTAGATCTTGGCTTTCTGGGTGGCGCCGAAGTTGATGAATACGGAAACGTCAACACCACCTGCATCGGCGACTACCTGAACCCTGAACTGCGCCTGACCGGCAGCGGCGGCAACCCGGATATCAACTCCTTTGCCCGGCGCACGGTGTTCATCATGGTGCACGAAAAGCGGCGCTTCGTGCCGCATGTGAGTTATATCACCAGCCCCGGCTGGAGGGTGAAGAAGTGGCCCGGCGGAGAGTTCGTTCATCGGCGGGAGTTGTACGGTTCAGCCTATCGTGGCGGCCCCTCGGCGGTGATCAGCACGGCCGGTGTTTTCCGGTTTGACGGACAGAGCGGCCGCATGTATCTGGATACCTGTCATCCGGGTAAGACACCGGCAGAGATCAAGGATATGTGCCAGTTCGACCTGGATATCTCGCGTGTCAAAGGAGAGACATTGCCCCCGACTCGCAATGAGCTGTATATTATCCATGAAGTACTCGACCCTGATCAGATCTTTATCCCGAAGGTGAAGAAGAGTTAAAGGACAGCGTGACCAATGTACGCATCCATGCCAATACTGTCTGTATTGAAGGTAAAAGCTACAGGATGAAAGATCAGGTTGAAATCTGAGGCAGGTACAGAATCAAAGCGCCGGCCATGTCTTCATAATCAGATATGGTCGGCACAATGAAAATGCTTGGTTGGAGTAAGGGAGCTGGAAATTGTTAATATACCGTTTTTACGTAGGGGCGAATCAAGCGATTTACCTGCTTCGCCCTTTTGCCACGGAGATCAAAGGCGGGCGAAGCAGATGAAACTTGCTTAGCCCCTACAATCAAAAACGGTAGATCAGTATATTCCACATCCCTAAGTTGATACGCGACCCTTGAATTAATAACCAAGTCATTGATTTTGAATTGATTATGCTGCTAATTTTGTTGGTGTGTTCAACGATGCGTGAATTTCTACATCGTCCCACGGCACAAAAACCCGTCCTTTTTCATCCTTTGATACCAACTCCAGTTCCAAAAGCCTGATTATATCGGCATGTACGTTGCTATAATTACGACCGGTTTCTTTTGCAAGTCTGTAGACAGACAGAGTTCCTTCCTGCTTCAGACGGCATAATAGTTCCATCCGTTTTGGCGTCAGTTCAGAAAACATTTGAGTCGGCGTGGCAAAATTCAGATGATAATCCGCATCAGGCATATGCTCCCTCAAATCAAGTTTTTTCCCAAGCCCAATCAAACTCTTACGTGTAGTTGTCCAGTCACTGATTCCGATGATTGCCTTATTCATAATTTCACCCCCGTCAAGTGTTCAACATCCGCCAAAAAGTCTTCTGCCAGTTTTGTAAAGGTTGTGTAGCAATACGCTTCCTCACGAGTACCATAATGCCGGTGATCACCTTTGCCGGTCTCGTTGTCATATCGTACGATACACTCATCATTTCTGCCGCAATATAAACGATATTTCAAGTTGTGCGGGCGATCAGGAGTTGGTTCCGCCAGTTCCCATACCGCCGTCTCAACAATAATACCGCCCGTGAGTTCTTCTTTCGACTTCTGTAGCAATCTCGCTTTCATGGGGAGAGAATAACAACTATATTGTTTTGAGGCAATATAATTTTATTACTGGAAATGGTTTAATAAAGGCAGCAGCCCGATAGTGCGAGCACCTTCTGTCGTCGCTCCGCTGGGGTTTGGATGGAACTTTATTGTTGGTTATAATTCATCGATTGCCGAAAAGTCCAAGAGATACCTGCTTGACATTTTATTCCAAGTTGCATTCAGATGACACTTACGTAGGGTGTGCAAACAGTTTCATCGTTTGCGCACGCGGACCGGTGGGCAAAACATGCAAACCCTGTACCCCCAAAAGGATCAAAGAATCAAAGAGTCAAATGCCCAATTACTGTCCTGACCTGACTGACCACACATACTTGCCGTTGCCCTTACTGCCGCGGCCCACTCCGCCGCTCTCCATACCCACGACCCAGACGCCGTCATTGTCGTTCTCGTAGGTGGGATACCTGCCTTACGTTTTTACCAAAACTCTCTGTAATTCTATCTCAAGCTGGCTCATGCTGTAAGGTTTGCGGATGAAACCTGACGGAGCCTGGTCTGTAGCACGTTTGCCAAGTTCCTCTTCGTTAAACCCGCTGGCAAGTATCACCTTGGCATCTGGCCTGATTTTGTGAATTTCATTCATGGCGGCAATGCCATCCATGTTTGGCATGGTCATATCCATCAGAACTGCATCAATTTCATCCGCACGTTCACGGAATAAAGTGACGGCCTCAATACCGTCACATGCTGTGACTACCGTGAATCCGCAGAGCTGGACCATCTTGCTGCACGTTCTGAGGACTGATTTTTCGTCATCAACAACGAGTACAAGACCGGATAACTGATATTCCGGAGAGATGGATTTTTCAATACATGGCCTGGTGAGTATGTGAGCCTTTGCCGGTTGTTCGAAGTCATAGACAGGGAACAGCGCCCTGAAGGTAGTGCCTTTGCCGACTTCAGTCTCAACAAACAAGGCACCGGAGTGTGCTTTCATTATCCCCATAACAGCCGACATTCCCAGCCCTCGTCCGGTAAATTTTGTCGTGAAAAAAGGGTCAAACAGGCGGCTGATGATATCTTTGCTGATGCCGCAACCGTTGTCACTGACTTCCAGAAACACATAGTTCCCTGGTTCAGGTTTTTCTTCCAGCAGGCTGGCGGAAAGATATGTCTGATCGCAGTTCTGAACTCCGGTGGTCACCGTTACGAAGCCGGGCTGTTTTTCAATAGCCTCTGACGCATTTGATATCAGATTCATTACTACCTGCTGAATTTGGGCTTCATCTGCTATAATGGCCGGAAGTTCCTCAGAGAGCGACAGCTCGAATGAAACAGCCGTCGTAGCGGCACTTCTGAACATGTCGGCATTTTCCCTGACCAGCAGATTCAGGTTCAGCTCCTTTTTGTCAATAAACCCTCTGCCAATATAGGCCAGTAGCAAGCTGGTAAGGTGTGTTGCTTGCCTGCCCGAGATCAAGGCGTTGGCTATATGTTTTTGTGGACCGGAAACAGGAGCGAGATCTCTCGCAGCCAGTTCAATATTGCCAAGAATGGATTGCAGCAGGTTGTTGAAATCATGGGCGATACCACCTGCCATAACCCCCAGGCTTTCCAGTTTCTGGGCATGCAGTATCTGGCGCTCCAACTCTAGTCGTTCCCGTTCCTGCTCCTTCTGTCTGGTAACATCCTCAAGCATGGAATACACCATATACGGTCTTGTCTCGCCTTTGCGGCATATCGGAATTGAATTGATTTTCAGCCAGATATAGTTCTCATCAGGAGAATGCAATACTCCCATGATTTTGTTATACGCTGTCTTTCCAGATGAAAGTGCCTCAAGGCCAGGATGAGTTTCCGCCGGATATGGAGACCCATCTTCGTGAATATATTCCGGATATTTTTCAGTATATGTAACGGAATCAATCACTACCGGAGATTTACCGAAAAACCTTTCGGCGACCGGATTAGCGGATATGATTGCACCATTTGCATTTCGGTAGATGATTCCCTGAGGAGATGTTTCAAAGAGAACCCTGTGGCACTGTTCGCTTTCATCAACCTTATCAAGCAAAAATCTCTTGGAAAACCTGTAGGAAATTACAAGTGAAAGTAACACCGAGGCTAATAAGATCGTCAGGTTTATCCCGAATTTCCTATTAAGATCTTTCAGCAGCAACTGTTTATCTGCCTCCACCATCGCGTACATATACGGGGAATTTTCACCGGGAAGGTATAGTTTTTTGTATGCCAGTATTTTCCTGGGAGAGCCCTGCTTCTCCCCGATCTCAATGATTGATTCTTCCACGCCTTGCAGTATCTGTTTGAAAACAGCATCATCTTGTTGAGTGCCTTCAAATTCCGGGTTAGTCGAGTTGAGAAGAATCTTTCCTCCGTGGTCCATCGTCATAATGGACAAGTTATCCTGGGCTATCTGTTTCTGCAGCAGTTTTTTCAGGCCCGAAAGCTCTATCGTGGCGACAACCACGCCGGTAATAGCTTCAGAACTGCTTCTGACAGGCAGACCAAAACTAAATACCGGCTTTTTCTTGATCTTGCCAATAGCATATTCTCCAGAAGAAAACCGCCCTGAAGACATGGCATTTGCGAAATATTTTCGATCCTTGTATGAAACAGACCCTGTAATTGAATTTGTCGTAGCCCAGCGCCGACCGGACTCGTCAACAATGAAGATGCTTGAATATTCTGGATATTGACTGACCAAATCGAGCAGAAAGCTATTTACAGCTTTTGCGTTTCCAGCCTGGACAATCGGGAGACGAGACAACATGTTCAGTAAAAGCTCTGTACTCCCTGTCATCTGGCTAATAAGCCTGGAGGTCTGTTCAGCATGCAAGGCCGTTTTGTGAAAGGCCTCTTTTGTCAGTTGATTCCGCTCCATGACAAGCGAGTAAACCATAAATCCAAACGGAACAAACGTCAGGATGAATATCAGGGTCAAGATATCATTACGAATCGAAATGGATTTAAATTGCTGCACAAATTTCACCTGAAATTATTATTCTTTTTCTTAACGAATGCATACTCTATCCGACTTTGCCTCAACTGTCAAAGACGACGGTTGCAACGTTCTTAGAGGGCGCTTACGACTTCAGTCTGCTAATGTAAATAATGCGCATTAGTGCCAGTCAATTCTGCTTCTTTTGCGGCATTTATTTCATCTTTAGGTCTCGGTTTGTATTCCTCAAGATAAAATTGGTCAAATTCATCACGGTATACAGTAAGGCCCTACTCGAAACAGCTTGTAGGCGGGTTGAGGAAATTTGACCATAACTGTAACGCACCACGCTTCCAATTCCGGATCCAGTACCCGTTTATGATTGAACATCCCGAAATAGTGTTTGGCACTGACTATCAGTTTTTGAACTTTGGTTCTGATTTTATCTACAATTTCCATTTGATTCTCCATACTATCAAAAGTTCTGCCTCTCTGTCTGCACCCCGAGGGATACTGTTGAACTCCAACCAAGAGGGAGGCTTTGTCAGCACCTTAAAACACTAATCCTATTATATCGGTATGTTGCAGGTATTTTTCAACGGGCTCTTTTCCCTCAACTGCAATCACGACATTATATCCAAGACTTGTAAGAAAATCGGTCATAAATATTCGTACAAATTCTTCGTCATCAACCAGCAATATCGTTTCATTTCCTTTATAAATCTCAAGGTCGGACATTATGTATCTCCTGCAGAATTCATCCTGGAAAAAGCAGTTGGACCACGAAACACACGAACAAAATCAAAAGCTTGTTTTCGTATGTCCACTCACCTGAATGGTTAATCCGCATCTGGATTAAACATCTTGTCATGACTGCAGCAGTGCCGATTGTACGGGATTGTGAACAGAGAGGACATGCCGTGCCTTGTGGATCAAATAGCCTTTTTTGGACTTCTGACAGGAGACACGGCATTGGCAGGGCCGTATTCAAAAAAATAATTTTCGGGAGGGTTATATTTACACTACGTGCTTTATTTATCGATAAAATGAAATGGCTCGAACCATATTGTCCACCACTTCTGCTGCAAATCCATCATAGAGCCATATCAAACCGGTCACTGTGGTAAACTCCCTGCGTGGCCGGCCATAATTCGTTAAAAATATATCTGCCGCAGAAGGAGTTATTTCAGTAACCTCTACCAATTCAATCTCATTATGACGTTCATCAAGAACCACCAGCAGACCGGCTGACCGATACAGAGCTGACCGCACCGATCCGATGACAACGGACTTCCTGTTCATTCCCTCCAACATTGTAAGGGTCGACGCTTTCGCCACCCCGAGTGGCACTGGCAAAACCGGTACAACTCTTTTTGGGGAAGCACTTTGTCCGGACATTGGCAACCCAAGCCTTGACCGTGCACAATCGGCATAATCCCCGGATTGTTCCTGTACAAGAAACGCTTTCAGGTCTTCCTTTTCAACTGATTCCCTCCCCAATTCGGATTCGATTCCTGCCTTATTGTATAAAGCTTTAGTCCGATTAAGCGTGTCATCCTTCATCGTATCCAGCATTGTCAAGGCCTTATCACTCGCATTTGTCACCTGATTTTCCATGCCAAAACGATGCAGGCTTATTGCCTTCATAATGGTTGCTTCAGGGGAGTTCCGGTTCAATTTCAATGCGTCATCAGCTGCCGCCATGGCGCTTGATGCTTTTCCCGCAATCAGGTATGCGGAAGAAAGATTGATGAGCGCCGGCATGTACCGGGAGTCACGTTCCCTGGCAAGCTCCAGGTACGTGATCGCTTCACTTATTTCCAGGCGAAATTCTTCATCCTGATTACAATGAACTGTCTGATAGCTGCTTCTTGTTCTCAAAGGAGGCGCGAGAGTGGTTGTATCCAGTATGAGCGGCAACTGATATCGATAGGCTTGTTTCGGGTCGCATTTATAAAGCGATTCAAGGGCCAGTTGGTAGTGAGCCAATCCTATGTTGCTATATACCTCTCGACTCGGAAAACTTTCGCTGAACTGTTTCAGGTAGGTGGCAGCTTCGTAGTAACGGCCTGCCTGGAAATATCGAACGCCAACATTAAACAGATCAATCTCACCTGCTACCGCCGCCAGTTTTGTGCGAACAATCTCGGCACGTTGATCGACAGTTGGATGAGAGGGGGCATCATAAGCCGTTGCACTTGTAACCTGGGAAACATACTCTCTGAAAAAGTTAGTGCCATCAATGTCAACGATAACCCTGGGATCGTATCCGGCCATTGCCATGTAAACAATCCCGTAATCATCAGCCTGCAATTCTTTTGATTTGGAAGATAGTTTTGCCTGTAATCCTGTTCCAGCATCAGATGTCTGCCGGATAAAATCAGCAAGCTCTCTGCCTGCCTGTCCGCCGCCGGCAAACTCCTTAATAGACGCAAACGTCTGCAGATGCCAAAAATCATCCTTGGATAAATGGGCTAACTCATGACCGATAATAAACGCGATGCGGGCATCCCCTTTGGCCCTTGATACATTATCATAGCACGTTTTCAAAGCCTTCCAGCTCAACACGATTCCGCCACCGGGAAGTGCAGCAGCGTAGGGGCTCTTAAAGTCTTTCAGAATCGCAAGGTCTGACATTTTTCCGGAAGACTTGTCTGTTACCGCCCGAACTTTCAGAAATACCTGTTTAACGTAGTTGACCCGTACATCTTCCTGTGCGGTCAGTTCCATGTAGTTATTTTTCCACCACTGTAAATTGTTTTGCGGGCTTTGTGTGGCGGCATGGGAAAAGATAGAAGCCGTAAGAACAGAGACCAGCGCACACACCGTTGAGACCACCAACTTCTTTACCATCTGAATGTACTCCTTCATACTAAAGAGTATAAAAAATTTCATCGAGCAGCCGCCTTACTTCCTTAATATCCATACTCTTTGATGCTGCATGTGTTGCCAATCCATCAAAAGCAGAAACGTGAGACGGCAGGAGTGAATGCGGTACAAGGTCCTTACTGAAACGTTTTACGGTTTCAGGGGTGACTATTTTGGCAAGTTGCAGATCATCAACACGTCTGGCTGACTGAAGCCATGCTCCAAATCTCAATGAGATATTCTGGCCGGACTTTGCAACCTGATTTTCTATATCTGCAACAAGACGATTGTACTCTTTAGTCGTCATTCCCACACTTCCCTGTACGGTTTTCTGCTGATTTTCCTGATTGATGAATATCGGCAACAGGTCATTAATACGATTGACAGCATCTTCCGAGGATTCTGAATCATTCATTTTCCGCGCTGCCGAGAGATCGATCAAGGCAATCCCCAAGCGATAAGCCGCCTTGTCCGGTTGCTGGTTTGCACTGAAACCATACATACTTTGTGTTGCTGTTGAAACTTTCGTAAGGCCTCTACTGCCAGATACTGCCTGAATACTTGCAGTTACTGTCGGTTCAGCAGCGTTGGGTCCCGGTATGCTCTCAAATGATTCTGACTTTGAAAGTGGTGCCTGTTGCTCTGGTGAAGCCTGTTTTCCCGGTACAGGGTGCGGATTCGGAGCAGGCAGTATGTGGGGCACGAGGGCAACCTGCGTTTGTTGCACGTCAACGCTTTTGAAAACAGCAAGAGTTATAACTGCCACGATTGCCACGGCAACCGCCAGAGGCGCCGGTGACATCAGCTCCTGGAACCAGCCGGACATCTTCCGGATCAGGCAATCGAATCTGAACGGCTCTTCTGCTTGAGACTCAACAGTAAGCTGTATTGCCTGAGTTGCCATATAACTGCCTACCTCACTCTCCAGAGAACGGAATAATAACAGGACAGAACCATCCAGCGGCTCGGCAACTTCGGCTTCCGATGCTGCAACAACCTGATGTAACTCATCTTGCTTTACACAACCAATAAACCGGTCAAGTGCCCCCTGTTCCACCTCATAACAATTCCATGCTTCGGCAAATCCGAACCGGTCATCCAACAGTACATCACCATCACCAATCAGACGCTTGTCATCGTACAACTGCGCAACCTTCCAGGAAGAGGTTACCCCGGATTTACCCAGCAGTAGAACGGCAGGCGCCTGAAAATAACGCCCGTCATTCTGCCAGCCACCGAGCGATTTTTTTACTATCCAGACCTGTCCTTCCTGTTTCTCAGTTCCGTCGGCCGGTTTTATTATTTTCTCTGACATCCTGTTGAGTAATCTCTGCCAGGCTGTTTTTTCTTCCTGCTGCATTGCCCGGTTCTCTCGGCATACATCACAAAATGACAAGTGCATGTGCAGCTTATTGTCACTAGATTCAGTGGAGAGAGTGTCCATACCTGGACAGGTGCGCTGCTCGTATGCCGATTGCCAGGCTGATTTTAGTTTTAGTTCGTCATTGTACGTTCTCACGGTCGGTCCTCTGTTCTGCTATCACGGCAGGCATTCGCCTCTTTACAAAGTTCGATCACTTTATTGAAGAAAATTCTCTGTTCATCCTCGGCAACCGCATAATGCTCACTATCCGGTTGCCCCCAGAGGCTCCATGCGATTCGGAGTTTTTCAGAGGCCAGTTTCTGGTGATAACTCACATTACTGGGGCCCTTCATACCAAGTGATCTGGCTATGTCGGCCAGTGTTGAAGAGTCATTCAATCCCCACAGCACTGCTTTCTCCGTGTCGGTCAGTCTGGCAGCACAATCTCTGGCCAGTTTATCAAGATCAAGTTCGATGATGGATTGAGCCAGAATCGGAAGCTGGCGTATCCACGAGTCGTCATCTCCGGATGCATCAGGATGTATGAACCTGTCATCAAAAGCATGTTGTAAGCCTTGACCTTCATTATCGCAAACCATGTCCGACTCAATATCCGACTCATTTTCTACGCTTGGAATCAATGGGTATTTCACAGCCACAAATGAAACCAGCTCACGGATCGGGTGCAGGTACTCTTTCAAAATGACTCGAAGGGCCTCATCCCAGTAGTGTCGGGAAAGTTCAATCATGAACGCCTGTTTGTTAATCTCGCTGAAAGAAATGTTACTTGAAGTCCATTCTTTGTAATTCAGATGTCTGGTGCGGAAATCATTGTTATCGGGAATGAAATCAAGGTCAGGTTTATGCGACCAGGCGAAATAGGAACCTTTTCGCGGAACAGGCCTGTAATTGATCTCTTTCGCTTCGGACAGGACGTTTCGCATATGACGGTAATAGGCATGAAAGGGGCTGTCGTTACGGCGCTTGTCGATGCAGCTGTCTATGAATTCCCGGCTGATAAAAGTGGCAAGCCACTTGTAATCACGTTCCAGAAGATATCTGGTGGCTTTTTGCGCAAGGACAGCGGCCTCTTCCTTGATGAATTGCCAGAGGTTGCCGGCAACAGCAGCGTGATACTCCTTGACATTGCCATCCTCCAGATAAGAATCATCAAGCGTGACACCGAGTTGTTCGGCACGACGAATTACCAGACGCACGCAGGGGAGCAGATCATTGAAGCATTCAGGGCTGGATAGCCATTCGTAAAATACATCGCTCATCTGAATATTGTTCCGCTCATCTCCGGCACGTCGAACTCCTTGAAAACCTTGCCGCTGCATATAACGGAACTGGGGAGCCGTCTTTTCAAAGGCTCCCCAGTCACATACATCAAAAACAGAGGGCACGCCCCCTGTACCACCAATGTCAGCCCGCAGGCCCATCCCATCGCCAGGGACTCAAACAATCCATCAGGCTGCCGTCCCACCTTTGAGTGCCCTCAAATTAACATCCACTCCTTTGTCTTTCGAGACCGCCCTGACAACACCTTCTACAACTTCTGCATTGATCGGCAGCTTTTTCATTACGGCTCCCACCATGACCATGTTGACAGCCTTGGCATTTCCGGCCTCTCGGGCGATGGAAAGTGCGTCAATGCCGTGCGCATCAGGGCAGGCCTTTGCTATCTGTTCCTCCACATCGGCCGGATAGATGGCCAGACCGGAAGCAACTGTGCTGGGATTTATGGTGACCATGTTGTAGACCAGCATTCCCCCCGGTTTTAAGTAATGAATATATCTCAAGGCCTCAAGCGGCTCAAATGAGATCAGGATATCGGCCGTCCCCGGAATAACCACCGGAGAGAAAACCTCTTCTCCGATACGGACGAAGGAAATGACGCTCCCGCCCCGCTGGGCCATTCCGTGGACTTCGTTCTGCTTTACATCCATCCCGCTGGCGAGGGCGCTTTCTGCGAGAACCTTGGAGGCCAGCAACACCCCCTGCCCACCAACACCGGCTATTACAATATTAAATATTCCCATTATTGCCTCCCGTCTGTAGCGGACATTGCATCGAATTTACAGAGCTGCACGCAGACACCGCAACCGTTGCAGATGTTGGGATCAACCTGAACCTTCGGTTTTTCGCCGGCAGCAGCGGCGTCCAGTCCCAGTGCCACGCAGGCAGCCTTCAGACAGGCGCGGCATCCGCTGCATTTTTCAGGATCGACCGCAATGACAGGCTGCTTGATCCGGTAGCGGAGAATGCAGGGGTTTTTGTCAACCAGCACATAGGGACCGGGGGTTTCGAGCCCCTTTTTGATTGCGGCCTCAGTCTCTGCCAGATTATAAGCGTTCAGCTCGGCAACATTGTCAATTCCGAGCACTTTCACCAGGGCTGCGATATCAACCTGCCGGGCCGTCTCACCCAGCAGATCAAGTCCGGAACCGGGGTTTTCCTGCCCCCCGGTCATGCCGGTGGTGCGGTTGTCCATGATGATGACCAGCGCATTGCCCTTGTTGTAGGCCATGCTCAACAGGCCGGTAATCCCTGAGTGAAAGAAGGTTGAATCGCCGATGACCGCCACCGGTTTATCAGTTCTGCCGGCAATTTCGTTCACTTTTGCCATGCCATGGGCGGCGCTGATGCTTGCCCCCATGCAGATAGTCGAATGCATGGCGCTCATCGGGGGAAGTGCGCCCAGCGTATAACAGCCGATGTCACCCGACACGAAGACCTTGAGCTTGCTGAGAATGGAGAACAGGCCACGGTGGGCGCATCCGGGGCAAAAAATGGGGGGGCGCTGCGGCAGGGCCGTGATGGGGGCCATGCTCTCAACGGGAGCATCCCCGACTGCAGCACGGATAATGTCGGCATTGACTTCACCGCAGAGCGGTATTTTGTCTTTGCCGATATCAACCCTGATACCCATTGCCCGGATCTGCTCTTCAAAGATCGCATCCAGCTCCTCCACGATCATCAACCGTCCAACCAGGCCGGCAAACTCGCGGATCTTGTTTTCCGGGAGTGGGTGCGCCAGGCCGAGTTTCAGAATCGAGGCGTTCGGATAGGCCTCTTTGACATGCTGATAGGCAACACCTGAAGTGATGATACCAAGTGACATGTCCCCCATTTCCAGCCGGTTCAGATGGGTGTTTTCGGCAAACTCCTGCAGCTTGAGAAGCCGGGCTTCTATTTCGACATGTTTAATCTTGCCGTAATTGGGGAGCATGACGTATTTCGGCACATCCTTGACCCACGGGCCGATCTTCGGCTCGATCTTCTCCTTCTGCTCAACAACCCCTTTGGCGTGGGAGATGCGGGTGGTGGTGCGGAGCATGACCGGCGTGTCAAACTGTTCCGAGATTTCGAAACCGTCCCTGACGTAGTCATAGGCCTCCTGGGAGTTCGAAGGGTCGAGCATCGGAATTTTGGCAAATTTGGCATAATTGCGGCTGTCCTGCTCATTCTGAGAGGAATGCATACCTGGATCATCGGCAACCATCAGGATCAGACCGGCATTTACTCCGGTATGGTTAAGTGTCAGCAGGGCGTCTGCTGCTACGTTGACACCGACATGCTTCATGGTGGCCAGCGCTCTTCCTCCGGCAATCGAGGCTCCGATGGCGGATTCCAATGCAACTTTTTCGTTGGGCGCCCATTCGCAATATACCACGCCCAGGCGGGCAACCTCCTCCAGCGTCTCGGTACTCGGCGTTCCGGGGTATCCGGAGCCAAAGACTCCGCCCGAATCACCGAAGCTCAGGGCAATCGCTTCGTTACCGGAAATGATTTTCTTCATTGATACATATCCTTTCTTATTGCATTCATTCGTGAGTTGCGTGAGCAAATCATTTCGGCCGGTTATCGATATACCGCTTGGCTTTGCCTTCACTGCGCGGGATCGTTCCGGGGGGAACCAGAGTAACCCTGGCGGTAATTCCGATGACGTCTTTAATATCCCGGATAAGCTCCTTATTCATGTCGCGGGTCGCCAGCTCATCCCTGACTATCTGGTGAGGGTGTTCCGTGAACGTTTCTCCAATCGGTCTCGATACATACTGATCTGTTACTTCAATCCTTATCTCAACCTCGTCCAGAGCTCCGTGACGATCGACTACGACCAGATAATTTGGCGTGACCCCTTTATGTTTGAGTATAATTGATTCCACCTGTGAGGGGTAGAAGTTGACTCCCCGAATGATGAGCAGATCATCGGTGCGGCCGGTCAGTTTTTTCATCCTGATCAGAGTGCGGCCGCAGATACACGGTTCCGGGTTCAGACTGGTGATGTCTCTGGTGCGATACCGCAATAGTGGCTGCCCCTCGTTGGCAATGTTGGTGAAGACCAGTTCACCTTCTTCGCCGATCGGAAGCACCTCACCAGTGGCGGAGTTGATTATTTCTGGGTAAAAGTAATCTTCATTGATATGCAGGCCTTCACGGGCTTCGTGACACTCGCAGGAGACCCCCGGACCGATTATTTCAGACAGCCCGTAGATGTCACAGGCCTTGAGGCCGAAACCCTCCTGGATCTTTTCACGCATGGATTCGGTCCAGAACTCGGCGCCCAGAACAGCAGTGCGAAGATTCAGCTTCTTGAAATCAAGCCCCATTTCAACCCCTACTTCGTGGACATGCATCAAAAAGGAGGGGGTAACCGTCAGGGCGGTAGTTCCAAAATCCTGCATCAGCATGATCTGCTTCTGGGTATTGCCGCCGGAGATCGGAATCACTGAAGCTCCGACACGAATCCCGCCATAGTGCGCACCGAGACCTCCGGTAAAAAGACCGTAGCCATAAATATTCTGCAGCACGTCATTCTTGCCGATACCGGAGCAGGTCAGGGCCCGGGCCATAACCTCCGTCCATGTTTCGATATCGTTTCTGGTATATCCGACGACAATCGGTTTTCCGGTAGTGCCCGAGGTTGCGTGATACTCGACGACATCCTCTTGGGACGCGGAAAAAAGATTGAAAGGGTAATTAACCCGAAGATCATCCTTGACGGTAAAGGGGAGTCGCTTGATATCACCCAGCGACTTGATATCCGAAGGTTTTACCCCCACATCATCAAGCCTCTTTTTATAGACAGGGTTCTTTTCGTATACATAGCTGACTGTCTTCTGAAGCCTGCCAAGCTGAATGCTCTGCATTTCGCTACGGCTGCATGTCTCAACCGAGTTCCAAATCATGGTCGCCCCCCAATTATTGTTTGCTATAAATAGTTCAACTCTTTCGCCGCTTTTGTAATCTCTTCCCGGAAACGGGGATCGGCAATAGTTACAAGCGCCTGTGCTCGCTGACGGACCGTCTTGCCGTACAATGCGGCAACACCGAACTCCGTGACCACAAAGTGGACATGATTGCGACTGGTCACCACCCCGGCGCCCTGTTTCAGCATCGGCACTATTTTACTGATAACGGTACCGTCGCGCAACTCTGTTGTGCTCGGCATGGCTATAACCGGTACACCCCCTTTGGAGCGGGATGCGCCATAAATGAAGTCCAGCTGCCCACCCACGGACGAATACATCTTCGGACCGATGCTGTCGGCGCACACCTGCCCGGTCAGATCAATTTCAATAGCCGAGTTGATCGCCACCATCCGGTCATTCTGAGCGACAACAAAAGGGTCGTTGACGTATTCGGTGCGGTGCAGTTCAACCAGCGGATTGTTATCAACCCAGTCATAGAGGCGTTTGGTACCCAGAAGAAAACCGGCCACAATCTTGCCGGCATGGATACTTTTACGCGCATTTGTCAGTACACCCGCCTCCACCAGATCGATCACCCCGTCGGAAATCAGTTCCGAGTGGATGCCAAGGTCTTTTTTATCAAGCAGATATCTGAGAACCGCATTGGGAATCGCCCCTATCCCCAGCTGCAAGGTAGCACCATCCGGAATCAGTCCGGCAATATGAGCCGCAATCCTCTCGACCACGTCCTTGTCGACATCTTCACCCATCGCCATTTCTGTCAATGGACAATCAAGCGGCACGATATGGTGCATGCGGTCTACGTGCATGAGGGTATCGCCCAGGGTGCGCGGCATCTGCTCGTTGACCTGAGCGATAACTGTTTTGGCGACTTCAGCCGCCGATATCGTCAGTCCGGATTCGGCACCCATTGAGCAGAATCCGTGCTGGTCGGGCGGGGATACATGAATGAAAGCCACGTCGAGCGGCAAGTGCCCATTCTTGAACAAAAGAGGAAATTCGGACAGCATGACGGGAGTGAAATCCGCACGTCCTTCGTTGACGGCCTTACGGACGTTGGCGCTGATAAACATCGAGTTTACCCGCAGATGCCCTTCCATTTCAGGAGCAACATAATCCGAAGGACAGATCGCCAAAGGATGACAAATCTCGACGTTTTCCAGTTCCGGCGCCCGTTTCACAAGCGCAGCCAGCAACTGCAGCGGCACCGAGGCATTACCGGTTAGAAACATCCGGTCGCCGGACCTGACCGCTTTGACTGCCTCATCCGGTGTCGTTATCCGGGATTTGTAGGTATCTTGCCAGTTTGACATAATCTCACCTATTATTCTATTTATCCGAATAGTCAAAGAAACCCTTACCGGTCTTGCGGCCAAGATAGCCGGCCTTGACCATGTTCCGCAACAACCCCGGAGGAGCGAAGCGGGCTTCTTTCATGTACTCGTAGAAAATGTTTCCGACATGGTATCCGATATCTGCTCCGGCAAAATCCTGCAGCTCAAGCGGCCCCATCGGCATGCCGCACCCAAGCTTCATGGCGGTATCTATGTCCGCGGCGGAAGCCACCCCCTCTTCAAGCAACCGGACGGCATCAAGCATGTAGGGAACCAGCAGGCGATTCACGACAAAACCGGGTGTATCCTTGCAGGTAATGGCAGTCTTGCCGATTCTGGCGGCCATCGCCAGGGCCAGTTCAGTAGTCGCAACTTCCGTCTGCAGGGCCGGGATGACTTCTACCAGCTTCATCATCGGCACCGGGTTAAAGAAATGCATACCGATGAATTTTGCCGGACGCTTCACCATGGCCGCCATTTCGGTAATGGCCAGCGACGATGTGTTGGTTGCATACAGTACATCGTCGCCGCATATGTCGTCCAGTTTTCTGAACAGCTCTTTCTTGACGTCGATATTTTCAAAAACCGCCTCAAAGATGAAGGGAACGCCGGCCAGAGAGGCAACATCGGTGGAGAAACTGATCCGGCCGATAATTTCCTGCATCTGGGCTTCGGTGATCACTTCCTTCTTCAGCATCCGTTCCAGACTCTTGGTGATTGTCTTCTCGGCCCGTCCCCACACAGCTTCACCAACATCTACGACCTTGACCTGAAAACCGGCCTGGGCGGCGATCTGTGTGATTCCGGCCCCCATGCTGCCCGCTCCGCATACTCCTACTGTTGTGATTTCGTCGATGGTCATGGTGTACACTCCTTGTATTATTATTTACATTTACCTGCTTTGAAAATCGGGTTTGCGCTTTTCGGCAAAGGCTTTCAGCCCTTCCTGGGCATCGCTGGTACCGCGAGTCTCCAGACAATATTTGAGTTCTACTGCCAGGGCCTGTTCGATAGGGAGGTCAATGCCCTCATGAACTGCGGCCTTGATATACCCCATGGCTTTTCCGGCTCCTGACGCGAGCTTGTGAGCAAAGGCCATGACTTCATTCATGAAGTTATCCGGTTCGATAACCTTGTTAACCAGGCCGATAGCCAGCGCTTCTTCAGGACCCATGACTTTTCCACAGAGCATGATGTCCAGCGCCCTGGAAAGTCCGACCAGCCGGGGCAGCCTCTGGGTTCCGCCAGCTCCCGGAATTATGCCGAGAGTAACCTCAGGAAGTCCGATCAGAGATTTTCCCGCCACCATGAAGCGGTAGTCGCAGGCCATGGCCAACTCACAGCCGCCACCCATGGCATGGCCATTGATTGCTGCAATGACAACCTTCTTCATGCCGGTGAGCAGGTTATTGGCGTCCTGCAGCAGCTTGGCAAAAGACACCAGTTCGTCCGGGGTCATAGCCATCATTTCCTTGATGTCAGCTCCGGCAATGAAAGCTTTTTCCTGGGCGCTGGTGATGACCACCACGGTAATATCGTCCATCTGCCCTGCTTCGCTGAAAGCGTTGAAAAGTTCCCGCCCGAACTCGCTGCTCAAAGGGTTTGTCGGAGGACGGTTCAAGCTGACCGTCAATACCCGCCCTTCTGTTTTCATTGATAAAAACTGGTATGCCATAGCCTTACTCCATTTCTCGTGGTTTACATACAATACCGTTCATTTAAGAGTTTGTCATCCCGGAAGGGTTCTATCCGGGATCCAGCTTTTCAGAGACTTACAGACTGGATTCCGGCCAGAAGCATGCCGGAATGACAGTAATTATTTTCGGTTTATTGCTTAAGTGAACCGTATTGGGTTTACATATATCTACCCGACCTTGATAACAATAGATGCAGCCGTATCTCCGGCCGCACAGCCTGAGAAGAGCAGATAGCCGCCCCCCTTCAGTGCCAGCTCTTCAATTCCTTCTATCATCAGCCGCGCTCCGGTGGCAGCCTGGGGATGCCCGAAGATTAAAGATGATCCGTAGTTGTTCATACTGTTCAGATCCAGCCCCATGACCCTTGCCATGACAACGTCGTTGGCGGCAAACGGGTTGTGCGTTTTGACAGCACCGAGATCAGAGACCTTTATGCCGGCATTCTGAAGGGCCAATTGCGCCGATGGCGCCACTGCGGCAGCCATATAGCCCTTCTTGGTGCGACTGAATCCGTAAGAAACCACCTGAACCTCTAAACCGGGGTTGCTGCTCAGCTCCCTGGCTTTATCACGGGTGGTCACACAGATTCCGCTGTTGCCGTCAGCCGGGAAAGTCTGGGCACCAAAAGTATGGACTCCTTCCGGCAAAACAGGACGCAAGCCGGCCAATCCCTCTTTAGTGCTTACGGTGACTCCTTCGTCTGCTTCGAGGAGAATTGACTTTTTCTTAGAGATCTGCACCTCTGCTGCAAACATATAGCGCTTCTGGAACTCGCGGTCATTAGCCAGCGAGTCCTGATACTGCTCCTGACGCCTGAGGGTTATGGCATCACACTCTTCGCGGGTGACGCCATACTCCCTGGCCACATTTTCAGCGGTCTGGATCATGGCTCCGCCAGCCCAGGGATCTTTACCGAAGTTGTCCATGACCCAGTCCTCGGCCAGCTGCTGGCCGCCAGGACCATTCGGATTCGGCCAGGTGGCGTGCGGCCCGTTGGACAGCCGGTCGGCCATCAGACACCAGCTCTTCTCAAACAGACCGGTCTCGATACCCATCCCGGCCTGATAGATAGAAAAGGTTGAGGTTGAACAGGCCTGGCTGACCAGAAGACCGGGCGACCCTTCGGCGCCCATAAGAGCCGCTGCCCATGGACCGCTGTAAAACCACTGTTTCTGGTACACGGTGCTGCCAACGAGAACGTATTCGATCGTTTTAGGATCCCACCCCTTGCTCTCAAAGAAGCGCCTGGAGGTTGCGGCACCAAGAACGATGGAATTCTCATTGGCCAGGGTTCCCTGCCACTTGGCGAAAGGTGTGCTGTAGTAACCTCGGTAAGGAATGTATGCTTTTGTCAACATGGCTCTGTTCTCCTGTATTATTATTTGGTTTTACGCCATTCATAAAATCACATTGATGCTTTTATTCTAAACCCTGATCCTGCCGTCGACTGCAAACACCCCGTCTGCAAAGGCCATGACCGGGTTCATATCCATCTCCTGAATCATCGGCAGATCGGTCAACAGCTGCGACACCCGCTGAATCAGGTTAATTACCGCTTCCCTGTCGATCCCTTTCTCGCCGCGCACGCCGTCCAGCAGAGCGGCGGTCTTGATGGAGGCCAGCATTTCTCCCGCTTCAACTCTGGTAACCGGAGCGATTTTGAATACTACGTCCTTCAGTACTTCAACGTAGATTCCCCCCAGCCCGAACATCACCAGATGCCCCAGCTCCCGCTCGGCGGCAGCGCCGATGATCAGTTCACGCCCACCCGGCAGGAATTTCTGGACAAAGTATCTCAGCCTGCCAAACGTGCCGAGCCGGTTCTGCATATCCTCAACCGCTGCTTGAACAGAGGCTGCATCCTTCACATTTACGGCCACCCCACCCATGTCGCTCTTGTGGTCGATCTCTTCACAATCCACTTTAATCACGACCGGGAAGCCGATTTTTTCAGCCGCAGCAACAGCCTCGGCGGCGGTTTCAACCACCTGCCAACCGGCAACCGGGATACCGTACGCTTCGAATATCGTATAGACATCCGTGGCCGAGAGAACGCTGCGGCCGGCCTGCTGCGCCTGCTCGATGATCGATCTGGCCCTGGCGGCGTCAACACCGGGAAACTGTTCAGCTTCGCCGATACATCGTCGCTTGACGCGACCGTAGCCGGTAAGCGCGCCCAGAGCCTTGGCGGCGTCGGTCGGGTTCGCGTAGAACGGCACGTTGCCGGCTTTCAGGATGGCCATGGTCTTTCGGAAGCGTTCCAGAGCAAGGTTGGTCATGAAGTTGCAGACCATCGGCTTTTTGCCAAGCCTGTTGATCGCTACGATTTCATGAGCAACGGCATCGGTGTCGGTGAAAGGAGCGGTAACAAAATTGATAAAGATGCTGTCCACCAGTTCCTCTTCCAGCAGTACGTCCATGGCGGCCCGGAACTGTGGTCCTCCGGCCGTTGCAACGACATCAATCGGATTTTCGAGAGCTGCTTCCGGGAACTGTGTCTCTTTCAGTCTTTCGATTGATTTCTCGGAGAGTTTCGGAACGTCCAGGCCACAGGCCACCAGGACGTCGGTGGCAATAACCGCCGGTCCACCGGTGTTGGTGATAATACCGACCTTGTTGCCTGCCGGAATCGGCTGCGATGAAAAGGCCATGGCGGCCCGCACCATTTCACCTTCATCGCTGAAGGGCAGGATACCGATCTTTTCAAAGATCAGTTCAGTGGCGATATCTACGCCAGCCAGAGAGCCGGTGTGGGAGGAGGCGGCCTTGGCCCCCTGCAGGGTTCGGCCGGCCTTCATGGCCAGTATCGGCTTTCTGGCCGCGACTTCGCGGGCAACTTCAAGAAACTCGCGCGGATTGGAAAAACCCTCGGTGTAGAGGATGATAGCCCTGGTTTCCTGATCATCCCCGTAGTAACGGATGATTTCCGGTATTGAGACATCGCAGGCGTTGCCATTTGAAGCGTACAGTCTCTGTCCGATTCCGAGATCATCCAGCGCCTGCATGATTAAAGCTCCGACTCCTCCACTCAACGCAACCACCGAGATATGACCCGGCTCCGGGTAGGTGAAGGTGAAGTTGCAGTATGCTTTCAGGGCAGGATCACTGTTAATGATTCCCTGGCAGTTGGGGCCGAACAGACGGACGCCGTACTCTCTGGCGTTGGCAAGAAACTCTTTCTGGAGCCGGTCTCCCTCCTCACCCATTTCACTGAACCCGGCCGAGTTGATGATGACCGCCCTGATCCCCTTTTTACCACATTCGATGATCGCCTGTGGCACCATCGGGGCCGGAATGATGATATGGGCCAGGTCGATTTCACCGGGAACTTCTTCCAGCGTCTTGTAAGCCTTGATGCCGCGTACGTCGGGAGCAGAGGGGTTTATGGGGTAGATCGGGCCGGTATAGCCATAGGTTTGCAGGTTTTTTATGATGACGTTGCCGATGGAGAGCTCTTTAGTGGAAGCACCGACAATCGCTATCGCCCTGGGCTTGAATAGTTGATCCAGCATCTTACTTGCCCTCCTCAAGCTGTTCGATAAAGGCTTCTATGTTGGTTTTGGTCTGCTCATCCGATATGCAGCGCAGGTCGTTCAGATCACCGGAGATCACCAGACTGGGGATGCCGGTTTCGGCTTCTATCCGCTGCGGCAGGCCGTAGCGGTTATTCGAGTTATAGGGGCAGGTCTTCGCGTCGTGGTAGATGATGCCGTCAATATTGAATTTCTGCAGCATATCCTTGATGTATCCCTCTTTGTAGTTGTCGGAGCGGACGATAAAAAGCTCAAGGTACGCTTTCGCCATGCTCCGGATCGGATCGCCGCCGTCAAAAGCGGGAAAGATCCAGCTGCTGCAATAGGTAGAGGCTATCACCGTGGCGTGAAAACCGGAGAACAGCTCCGAGTGCTGCCTGAGACGCCCCCAGACCGGCATCCCTTCCCAATAGATCCGTACCGCTTCCCCTTCGACAGCGCCGATCCCTTCGGCAATCCTCTGCTCCAGTTCTGCAAGAAGCAGCCTGTAGTATTCAACCGCCTCGCGGGTGCCACGCAGCACTACGGCGGGCCCCATATGAATGGTTCCGTCAAAGAAGGTCAGCGGGGCAGGGGATGCGGTGGCTGTTTCCAGCACCTTCTTCCAGAGTTCAGTGCATTCGCGGGAGAGCGAAACCACCTCCTTAAGCCGCTCCATATCCAGCTTCCGGCCGGAAATCTGCTCAAGAATCGGGATCAGTGCTTCAATCTGGTCGGCGACGTCGGTGATATGAGCCTCGGTGACTTCGTTTACGTTTTTTGGGGATGTGATGCCGATTGCCGGCACTCCCAGCTCCTTGGAATACCAGGCAAACCAGTCCTGCACATCACGGCATTGATTGGTGTTGTAAACCAGGATATCCGGACGCGGCACCGACTCGATACCGGGATACGCCTTTGCCAGTGGCGTGAATCCTTTCAGCCAGGCGCCGATATCGGCCGTCAGGTAGGAACAGATGTCGGGTGAGTAACCGATGGCGTTCGCTTCCGGGATCAGGTCGGTGGAGGTGCGCGTCGCGCCAAGCATTGCGGCGTGGTTTTCCGGAAAATGAACGGCAAACCCCAGAGCACGCAGCAGTTCGGCCGGGCCGACGCTGGTACACCAGGCAACTTTCCGGCTGTCGCTCCTGGCGGCATCGTTTAAGTCATAGAAGTAGTCCGACATCAGTTTGTTCATCTGGTCGGTGGCCTGAATCTTCTTTCGTGCGGGTTTCTTCTCTTCGGTCATAATTTCTCCTCCGATATTGGAAGGCAATTTATTTAATGTTCATCCTGCCAACAGCCAAACTAAACCAAGAGCAGAAACCGTGGCGAAAAGTGACGTTGACGGAAATCGGAATGGATTTATATTTCCTTTTAGAGCCACCACAACACTCAGAATCGACAACGCGGCGGTAACGCCGGTCAAAAATACAACTAACTCCGGACGATCAGGATGAAGTGCAACATATACGTAGGCGCCGCCCATTGAAAAGGTAAAAACAGTTGCGATATGCCAGCAATAATAATTGAGCCATTTTGATGCTTTCGGTAAACCGGTATCCGCCAGCAATGGTACTGCAACGCGAGGACCACCAACAAACGTATGCACTGCAAAAGTGATAACGCTCATAAAGGCTGCCGCCCACAAAAAAAATGCTCGCATATGTCACTCCCTATTCAACATCCGTTTCATCCATCGACATATTGCATTCCAGAGCATATAACGCTGCTCCGACTGCGCCGGCCAGTTGAGGCAACTCAGGGAGCAACACCTTGCGCCCTATCAATTCATCGGTCATCTGAACTATATAGCGGTTGTTCGCCACCACCCCACCGGTCATGACAACCCGGTCAGTCAACGAATCCATCTCCAGCACCCTTTTGATGACCGAGTAAAAGATCCCCTTGACGATGTCTGCAACAGGCTTACCGTTGCGGATACTCTCAAGTACCTCGGTGGCCGAGAAAACGGTACAGTAACTTCCCAGTTTAATCATGTTCTCGGACGTGCGGGCCAGTTCGTTCATCTCTTCAAGTGGAATATCAAGCCGCTGGGACATCTCTTCCAGGAAAGCCCCGGTTCCGGCCGCACATTTTCGGTTCATCTTGAAACTGCTGCGATTTCCGGCCGGCCCCAGCTTGATGATCTTGTTGTCCTGGCCCCCGATATCGATAATCGTTATCGCACCGGGAAAATAGTGATGGCACCCCTTGGCGAGACATCCAATTTCAGTCTTGGTCACGTTGGTCACAAACGCGACATTGGCTCGACCGTAGCCGGTGGATACTGCCCTGACGATATCTGCCCGGGTGACTCCGGCCATCTCCAGCGAGGCGTCCAGGCAGGCTGCCGCAGTGGCAGTGAAATCTGTCCCGGACTTTTTGACGGCGTGTCCGATCAAAGAGCCAGCGGGATCGATGACAACAACTTTTGTCCGCGATGCCCCCATATCAAGACCGGCAAAAACTGGTTTGGACACCTTAATGAAGCTCCTTCTCATGCTGTCCTGCTGTTGATGGCGGACTATCGGGAAAAATAGAGACGAGAATAAGATTTCAACTTAAAAAAACAAACCGCGTTATCTATTTGTGCAAATGAGTACCACAATACCAATTTACAAGTCAAGGGGAAAAAACATGGTTGCAATCGGCGAGAATAGCTTTATTGTCAGACGCATCTAAGGGTTTACCCCAATAGACAGCCACACAAGAGCCGGGATAACATAAAAAGCGCTGTCCATCAGCCCGTCAAAAAGGGAGACTGTATGCCAAAGCAGATGGACTACAAGGATGCATTTCGGGATATATTTTCATACGCGGTGATGACAGGTGCCGTAGTGGCCACGCTCATCACTGCCCGTACGTACAACTACCTCCTTTTTCACCTGCTGGTCGAACTGGTAACCGTATCCATCGCGGTCACGATTTTCCTGCTGGTCTGGAATACCCGCACATTCATAGAAAATAACTACCTCAAGGTGCTGGCTATCGGATACACAGCCTGTGCCGGCATAGATCTTATCCACACGCTGGCGTTCAAGGGGATGAATATTTTCAGCGGCTACGATGCCAATCTGCCGACACAGCTCTGGATTGCCGCCCGATACCTTCAGGCGCTCTGCCTTGTTGCGGCGCCATTCGCCTACCTGCGGAAAGTGAAGATTGAAGGTATAATAGCCGCTTTCTTCCTGCTGTCAGCACTTCTGGTTGCGCTGATATTCAACGGCAGATTCCCCGACTGTTTCCGGGAGGGGAGCGGTTTAACGACCTTCAAAACCGGCAGTGAATATCTGATCATAGCACTGATCATCCTCTCAATCGTGCTCCTGCACCGCAAGAGTGATCATTTCAACCCCACCACATACCGGCTTCTGATCGCTTCATCCGTTGCTACAATCTGTGCAGAGTCAGCCTTTACCTCTTATATCGGCGTGTACGACGCTGCCAATATGGTTGGACATTTATTCAAGTTATGCTCCTTCTATCTCGTCTACCGGGCAATTTTTACGACCGGTATCAAAGACCCTTTCAGCGTCATTTTCAAGGAACTCAAGCTAAAAGAGAAGTTGCTGCAGGACGCATACGCTTCAATTCAGCAACAGGTGCTGGAACAGACACGGGAGCTGTCTGAAAGTCAAACGCTTCTGAACAGCATCATCTACGGCAGCACTGACGCCATTTATGCGAAGGACCTTGACGGGCGCTATATGCTGTTTAATGACGCCGCTGCGGGTTTTGTAGGTAAATATGCAGCCGATGTACTGGGTCAAAATGACTATAGTCTCTTCCCATCGGATGTTGCCAATACCCTCATGGAAAAAGATAGGAAAATAGTTGACTTAAAGACTGTCATAACCTTCGAAGAAACGGTGACCAACTCAGCCGGTTTTCTAGTGACCTTTCTGGTGACTAAGGGGCCCCTGGTTGATTCAGCAGGAAAAGTATTCGGTGTATTTGGTATATCTCGCGACATTACCGAACGAAAGCAGGCGGAGAATGTCTTGCTCGAAAGCCGGCAACAACTTCTGATGTCACAGAAACTGGGTAAAACGGGATCCTGGATCTACAACCTGGAGACAGACAAAATCTGGGGATCTGCCGAAGGACTTAACATCTTTGGGTTCCCACCTGTTGCCGGGGATTTTCCCAGAGACAATATCGAGGCCTGCATCCCGGAACACGAGCGTGTTCATCAGGCACTTGTTGACCTGATCAGCAAAGGGAGTGAATACAAGCTTGAATACGCAATCAACCCGGCAGATGGATCTCCCCCCAAAGTAATACTTTCAATTGCCCAACTGGAAAAGGATATACATGGTAACCCATTAAAAGTGATGGGTTTCATCCAGGATATTACCGAACGCAAACAAGCTGAAACAGCACTGCAGCAACTCAGCGAAGAGCAGGCCATTATTCTTGATCATGCCGGAGTGGGTATCTCGTTTGTCCAATACCGCCAGCAGAAGTGGGCCAATGCCACCTTTGCCGACATTTTCGGATACAAATCCGGGGAAATGGTAAATGTCAGTACCGAGATGTGCTACCCGTCACACGACGCATATGAGCAGTTCGGCAGAGAAGCGTATCCGGTCCTGGCAGCAGGCGACACTTTTTCAAAAGAGCTGCAAATGCTCCGCAGTGACGGCACGCTGTTCCATGCCAGACTTACCGGGAAAGCGGTCAACGCGGCTGACATGTATGCCGGCAGCATCTGGATTCTTTCGGATGAGACCATCGAACATGAACTGAAAGACGAAATGTATAAGGCCCGCGATGCCGCCGAATCCTCCAACCGGGCCAAGAGCGAGTTCCTTGCTAACATGAGCCACGAGATCCGCACCCCGATGAACGGCCTGCTCGGCATGGCACAACTCCTTGAAATGTCCGAGCTGACGCAGGAGCAGACGGGATATGTGGCTGCGCTCAAAACGTCCGGCAGAAACCTGCTGACCCTGATCAACGACATCCTTGATCTCTCAAAGATCGAAGCCGGCAAGATGATTATAGAACCGATTGAATTCAGCCTGCATAGCTGTATCAACGATGTCGTCCTGACACAACGGTCGCTCATCCATCAAAAAGGGCTGAAGCTGGAGTTGAAGCTTGGGAGCGAAATTCCCCTGCTCCTCTTTGGAGATCAGCTGCGGGTCAAGCAGATACTCCACAACCTGTTAAGTAACGCCATTAAGTTCACCGCACACGGCACAATCTCGATCTCGGCACAGGTTCTCGAAAAAACCGATAATACCGTCCGTGTTCAACTGGCACTGTCCGACAGCGGCATCGGCATCTCTGACGAAGCACGGGGAAAGATATTCAAACCATTTGAACAGGAGGACGGTTCCACAACACGCAGATACGGCGGCACCGGCCTCGGCCTGACAATTACCCAGCGCCTGATAAAACTCATGGGGGGCGAGATTCTCGTAGAAAGCAGACAGGGCTTTGGCAGCTGTTTCACCGTTACCCTGTCGTTCACCATCGTCCGGAATGCCTGCCTTGATGAAACGACATACCAGACAAAGACATACAGCTGGGGGGGAAACCCGCTTCGTGTACTCTACGTTGAGGATGACCAGATCAACATACTCTTCGGTACCTCCATACTCAAAAAGCTGGGGCATGAAGTCACGGTTGCCGAGAATGGCAGGGAATGCCTTGATGCCCTGAACCGGGGGGCGTTTGATATCATCCTGATGGATGTCCAGATGCCGGTCATGAATGGTGAAGAGGCGATGAAAGAGATTCGCAGGCAGGAAAAAGACACCCCCCATCATCAGCCGGTAATCGCCCTGACGGCCCATTCACTGCGGGGGGAGAAGGAGCGTTTCATGGACGAGGGATTTGACGGCTACGTTTCCAAACCGCTTGTAATAGATGAACTGATTGATGAGATGAAACGGGTGCTGGGGACAGGGTAAGCCCGAGCGAGAAGGGTGAAAAACACTCTTTATTGATTTATTTCGACAACCAGAGTATTTTTGCTCAAGGCATTGAGTAAAAATACTCTGGAGGTGTGAATATGTTTCAAAGACCAATCGGGAAGACTGTTCAGCAACGGATCTGCGAACCTCGCCGGTTTATTCAGGTACTGAGCGGCCCCCGGCAGACCGGCAAAACCACTCTGGTGCGCCAGGTTCTTGATGCTGTTCCGCTGCCGGCACAGTACGCCTCTGCTGACGAACCGACACTTCAGGGCGGCGTGTGGATTGAGCAGCAATGGGAGATCGCCCGCCTGCTGACAAAAGCGGATGGTGTCGAACGGCGCGAGGCCTTGCTGGTACTGGACGAAGTGCAGAAAATACCACGCTGGTCCGAGCAGGTGAAACGCCTCTGGGACGAGGACTCTGCCAAAGGCATTCCCCTGAAGGTAATGCTCCTTGGTTCTGCTCCGCTCCTGATTCAGCACGGTCTTACCGAAAGTCTTGCCGGACGGTTTGAAACCATAGCCGCAACCCATTGGCTGTACTGTGAAATGCGGGATGCCTTTGGCTGGGATCTCGAAACATACATCTACTACGGAGGTTATCCGGGAGCAGCTCCATTGATTGAAGAGCGGGAACGCTGGGCGCGCTACATTATTGACTCGTTGATTGAAACAACCATTTCACGAGACATCCTGCTTATGTCGCGGGTGGACAAACCGGCTCTGCTCAGGCGGATGTTTATGCTGTCGTGTGATTATTCGGGGCAGATACTCTCGTTCCAGAAGATGCTGGGGCAACTCCACGATGCCGGCAACACCACAACGATTGCACACTATCTGGACCTGCTGACCGGCGCGGGCATGGTCACCGGGCTACCCAAATACAGCGGCAACAAAATCCGCCAGCGCAGTTCCAGTCCCAAACTGCAGGTTTTCAATACCGCATTGCAATCGGCATATTCAAGCCAGCCGCTTGAGCGGTTACTCCAGGAACGAGATGCCTGGGGCAGGCTTGTTGAGTCGGCTGTGGGTGCGCACATACTTAACAGCAGCGCTGGAACCGGTGTTGCAATACGCTATTGGCGGGAAGGAAACCATGAGGTGGATTTTGTCCTCATGCGCGGTGAAACGGTTGTCGGCATAGAGGTAAAGAGCGGCAGGAGCCGCCAGAGTATTCCGGGGATGGCGGCATTCATGCGGGCGTTTCCAAACCATCGGTCTCTTCTGGTTGGCGGTCAGGGAATTCCGTTGGAAGAGTTTTTCAGCACGCCGGTGTTGGAGTATCTGTAATGGTTTTAGAAAATAATGACATGCAAACTGCACGGGAGCTGTTGCCGGAGCTGGAACGGACGGCGGTGAAGACGATGGAAGCGATCAGGGGACGTGGTCGTACCGCTGACGTGAGATACCAGGTCTCATGTGGGAAGGAGGCAAAATGTATCAATAATCCTTCGGGCAATACTTCGCGTTGGCGGGAGCGTGGGGAGACTGCAGATAGAGAACCAGCGGGCGTCTTCAAGTTCATTATGGTCAACGACCAGCTCACCTCCGGCATACGTTGCGACAAAACCGGCCATTAGTTGGGATGGAAAGGGCCAACTCTGGCTGGCCACATATCTGATGTCAGAAATTTCTATCCCGGTTTCCTCGCGGACCTCGCGGGCCGCACAATCCTCCAGCGACTCCCCGAAATTAAGAAAACCGGCCGCCAGACTGTATCGCCCTGGCGGCCACGCAGCATTTCTTACCAGCAAAACCTCATCACCGCGCCTGACAAGGACTATTGCGCAGGGAGAAATTTTGGGAAACTGCCTGGAGTTGCATACAGAGCATTGTCTGGCCCATTCACGGCGGAACGGCTGTGTTATGCCGCCACACAGGGAACAGAAGCGACTCTGATGTTCCCAATGAAGAATCTGCCGGGCAAGGCCGCCTATACCAAGAGTTGCATTATCCATAGTTTGCACTACGGCATTGAGCGCCTCAGCCATGAACGGCGTTTGGACAATGCTGCCTGCTTCCAGCGGGAAGATACGAAGAGGCCGCCCTCGCCATAAACCGATGCAGAGCGGATCCGTGTCAGTTGCAAGCCATTCGGGAAGTTCTCCGAAGGGAAGCACCGGCGCGGCATCTCCAGACTGCAGAATGATATTGTTGCCCTGGATAACGGCCCAGTACCCCGGTTCACGAGGGTTTTGCGAGTACCGTGGGTCACCCGGCACAAACAGATCCCTTATGAAGGAATTATTGAAAGGAATATTAATGAGTTCGGGATAGTCTGACATGACACTACACTCGACAGAGCGGCAACATGACGGTAAACGTTGATCCTTCTCCCACGCGACTTTCCACACTGATTTCACCGCCATGTCGTTTGATGATGTTGTAGGACAGGGCCAATCCAAGACCGACCCCGTCGCCTACCTCCTTGGTTGTGAAAAAGGGATCCCAGATACGGTCGATTATATCATGATCAATCCCGCAACCCGTATCACGAACCTGCACATAAATAGCCCTGTCTTTAGCAGAGTGGGTCGTCACTATATCAACCTGACCACCACCCTTGATAGCATAACAGGCGTTTATCAAAAGATTCATGAAAACCTGGCGCAAACCGGACGGGTCACCGATTGTGACGGGCATATTTTTCTTAAGATCGGCGGCAATCTGTATCTCTCCATAATTCGTCTGGTGCTTTAGTAACTCAATTATTTCCAGCAGTATTTTGTTGAGATTCACTGTGCCGATCATACCGTCAGATTTTCTGCCGAAGTTGAGCAGACTCCCGATAATCCCTTTGCAGTGGTGCGCTTCCCGGACGATGACCTCAAGATATTTGGGAAAAACTTCCAGTCTGGCGTCGTTACTCAGCGAGGCTTCGTCACGAAAACGGCGAAGAAGCGCCTCCGCGTAGCCGGCTACTGAGGTGAGCGGATTGTTGATTTCATGGGCGATACCGGTGGCGAGGACGCCGATACTCGACATTTTCTCGGTTTGTATCAATTGCATTTCATGAAGTCTTTTTAACGTAACATCCCGTAAAAAAACAAGCGCCCGCGTTTTCTCTCCCAGTTCATCTTTGATGGGGTTGGCAGTTATGTCTATATACCGGGTATTGCGGCCTTCCTGAACTAAAACCATTGATGTCTCTATCCGCTCGCCGCGGAGAGTCATCTCAACGGGACAATTATCAGGCGAGTAGGAATGTTCCGGGTGAAAAATATCTCTGCATCCCCCTCCGGAAAGGATTTCCTGTGAAAAAAACTGGGGACATATGTGGTTGTGATGCTGAATCAAACCATTGTGATCAAAGACAATGACTCCATCGTTAACCGCGTCAAATATCGTTTGCAACTCGTTTTTTTTGTTTCGTAATCTGACCTCGTCCTGTTTGCGCTGGGTTATATCCTGTGTTGTGCCGTACAGTTTCACGACTTGCCGGGCAATATTTACTGACGGTTCGACGATTGTATAGACCCATTTTGATGTGCCGTCTCTCAGCAACAGACGATGTTCGGTCTCATAGCTGTTGCCCATCTCGGTGCCCTGCTGGAGAAGGTCCATGACGGAGGTGCGATCTTCCGGATGGATCAGGCTCGTTAAAACTTCCGAAGTAACTTCTGCGCGGCTGAGACGCATGATTCGGAGCAGTTCGTCAGAGACGCGCAATTCTCCCGTCAGAGGATCCGAGCGCCAGGACCCTACATGTGACATTGATTGAGCCTTGGCCAGATTGTATTCACTCTCCCTCAAATACTCTTCCGCCCTTTTGCGTTCCGTAATATCCATAAGCGCAGCATGACACTCATCACCCGCTCCTACCGCCATAGCCTCTATGCGTACATACAGCGACTGGATGCCCTTTATGGAGAGTTTCACCCTGCAGGTCATTTTGTCGCGTCCCTGGAAGACCATTCGTAAAAATTCCACAAAGACGGCACGATCATTGTGGGCTACTAAATTCTCAAAACAGCGGTTAACCAGATAGGAACGATCTATTCCCAGCAGTTTTGCTCCGGTCAGGTTGACGGCCCGGATTCCACCCTCACGATCAAAAGTGAAATAGCCCACGGGAGCAAAGTCATAGAGGATGGCATATTTATCCCGGGATGCTTCCAGCTCGTTATTGGCATTTCGCAGATCTTCGATCTGTGTTTCATACTCACGCTTCAGGATCTGGTATTGATGATGGTGCCTCATTGCATCCACATCTGAGCAGCGCGGAGCAACAGCAGCCTTGCCTGCAACGAGTGGCGTATCAGTGCGATTCTTCTTCACCGGCAAACCTTTTTGTAGTGTATTCCAAGAGCGTCGGCGGTCCGGATAGCCGCTTCCACCATATCAGTACCAACAGGAAACCAGGTCGAATGGATGGTCTCGCCTTCGGAAACGGCCGCTGTAGCAACCTGCCTGATGTCTTCTGCGGAAGGGTTTACAATATCAAGGTCTTCCAGGCAGAGCGGCAGTCCGACATTGAAGCAGAAATCCTGAACTTCTTTAATAGCGCTGGTAGAACGACCTTCCATTACAAGCTGGGCAAGTACCCCGAAGGCCACCTTTTCACCATGAAGATTATGCTGAGCGGATTTCAACGTTGTCAAACCGTTATGAATAGAGTGCGCACCGGCATGCCCGCCGTTTTCGGAACTGAGGCCGCTTAACAGGGTATTTGCCTCAACGATCGATTCAACAGCCGGCGTAACGACATTCCTTTCAACAGCCAACTTTGCCTGAAGACCTGATTCCAGCAATGTTTCATAGCAGAGCCGCGCCAAGGCCCTGGTTGCCAGAGTGGGACTGGCACCGCCGGTAAGCGGATTAGGTTTTCCGCTTCTGAAACAGGTGTCGGATTCCCAGAAGGTGGCTAAAGCATCCCCCATCCCGGCCACCAGGAATTTCGCCGGAGATTGTGCCACCAGTGATGTATCTACAAGGACACAATCCGGGTTTTTTCGTAAAAACAGGTAACGTTCGAACACACCGTTATCGGTGTAGATTACCGACAGGGCTGAGCACGGTGCATCGGTTGAAACAACAGTGGGTACAACAATAACCGGTACCTTCATCTCATGTGACACCGCCTTGCCGGCATCGATCGAGGCGCCGCCACCCAGAGCAATAATGATATCAGCCCCGTTAGATGCAGCAATCCCCGAAAGCCGACTTATTTCTTGATGGGAAGATACCCCTCGAAAACATTCCTGATGACAGGGGATGTCCTGTTCGGAAAGACTCGCCTGAATATCTTGACCACACAGGGACAACGCAGTCTTTCCGCCAATAACCAAAGCGCTGGTTCCGATTCGGGATGTGTGCAGACCGATTTCCTTGATGGCGCCGGCCCCCTGCACGTAGCGACCTGGCGCAAGCAGCATTCTGCTCATGACGTTCCTCCCCTCCCCTGCTGAAGCTCAATAGCCGCCGCAGACGCCGTCCATAGGTACCTGCTGAATGGCAATCTGCTGCTCCTTTTCCGGTTCGCGCACGGCACTGGAATCCGGCTCCGAAAGCAGGTCTTCATAGAACGCGCCGAACAGATGACCGGGATGGCGGATATGTATTTCCACCATCCAGCGATTCGGTGACGGATGGAAGGAAATCTCGGACAACGGGCCTTCATAATGCTCTGCACTCGGATAGTCTCCCAGGCGATGGCCGCCCAAATCGAGATTCAGCTCCCATCCCAGATATTTCGCCCTCTTTGCCGCAAATTGGTACAGTTCAATACCTGTAGACTTTTCCTTTTCCCATTTTTCCGCAACCGCTTGAAAAATAGCCCGGGCGTCAAGTGCACAGCGCTTCATTTCAGGATTGTTTCCCGTCAGGAATGTATCGCCGGCGTCCCCTTCGTATCCATCCCATACCGGTCCGACATCGATAAAGAAGATGTCATCTTCGCCCAGACGGATGCCCGGGTCAGAGTCCGCCCCGAATGTTTTTACGGTATTGGTGCCAAAACGGATATACGGCTTATGAAAAGCCTGATTGGAACCCATTTCCTGCAAGGTTGTAACCACCATTTTGTTGGCATCTTCTTCAAGCATCCCGACCTGAACGCGCGCAACAATCATGTTTACAGCCTCCTGTGCCTTCACTCTGGCTTCAAGAAATGTATTGAGGCTGAATCCTTCCCCGGTTCCTTCCAGTACTGACGGATCTTGAGTCGACATGGCTCACTCCTTCGTAAAGATAGTATGGTACGTTACGTGCCCCTTATGTAATGAATCAGTTGTTCTACCCCGAGTGCGGCTTTCCGACATCTTCGAGGCCGACCGTCCCGTGGCCGCCTTCAACATTGGGCGCCCAGTCTCCCAAATGGGCTGCACAGAGTTTTCGTGGACTATTTGCCTTCGCGCCGCATTTTCGGCATTCGACGGTGGGATTGTCTGAAAAGATCCTGATGCAGTCGTCCAACCCCTTTGCCTTCAGAACGCACATATGATTCTGGTGATTTTTGCTGTCACATCCCATTTTGTTCCTCCATCTCTCCATGTGAATACACTGCTGTCAGGCAAATCATAATAATACGCTGAGGCTGAAGAGAATTATCGCTTTTTTCGATACGATATTCCGAAGCGCTCACGCCAGGCGGAGCTACTCGGATTCAGCTGCATCCAGTAGTTGTGACTTTCAGCGGCTTTTGCCTGATTATAATAATCCTTGTAGTCGACCGTATTCTCTTCATTGTCCTTGTCAAACCGATCCCGGCGTTTCCTGGGAGCATGGTCCGTATAGATGCTGCGGAAGAGATCTTCCAGAATCACGCTCAGCTCGTCAACACTCTTAACATACTCCACCTTGTCGCAGTATGCCCCGTACTGTTCGATCAGGCAGTCGCCCCGCTTCCAGGTTTCACGATCCTCCGGAGTAAGCCAGAGCAGGTAACCCGCTTTTTCCCTGATCTCGTCCATAACCCAGTCATTGGCTTCATTGTAGTTGTTCCTGGCATCACCCAGGATAATAACGGTCGGGTTACCCCGCATGCTTTCCAAATGTCTTTTCTTAAAATTCACCAGTACCTTGCCATAATCACTGTTCTCATCCATATCAACTATCACTCCCGAGTCGATGATCTCCAGGAGACAATTTACCGGCATATTCGTGAGCAGGTCGGTAATTTCAGCCAACTCCTGATTAAAGATAAAACTGCGTACATCCATCAGCCGGTTATGGAGTGTGTGCAGGAGTAGAAGCATGAATCGTGAGGCATAACTAACTGAAAAACTGACGTCACAGAGCACCACCAGCCGGGGTCTGACCTTTTTCTTGCGACGAAGCGAAACCAGAAAAGGCACCATGCCGTTCCGGTAGTTTTTCTGGAGCGTTTTGATAACATGGAGTTTTCCACGATTCTGTTCTTCCTTCATCCGCCGCACATCCTTGCGGATACGGATCAACATGCGGGATACAACTTCATGCATGTCAGCAATCTCTTCGGGGGTGAAGGCCGGATTACTTTCCGTGCCCCAGCTTTTACTGAATGCGGCTGAAGGGAGGTTCAACAGGTTAAATTCCGATGGTTTGGGAGCTTTATTCTTACCACGATGCCCTTTCATCCGCACCTGTATTTCCGGGCCGTCCGAATCTTCTTCCATGTCTCTGAGCCATTCAAGGTTCTGCAGATCTTCGGCCGTCAGGTTTTGAGCACCGGATAACATGCTGGTTCTGTCCTCCTGACGTTTTTCCAGCATTTCATCGGTAAATTCTTCACCTTCAACGATGTGGAAAAAGGCCCCCATCAGCTCTTCCGGATTGATAAAGAAGGGATTTTCCTGCTGACGGCAGAAAAACGAATCAAATGTATCGTTGAATCCCGGAATGTCGTTGGCATTCTTCACCAGCGTCAGCTGAAGCAGCGCACGAACACCCTCTCTCCCTTCAATACCACCCAGGACCAGTGCATTGACTGCATCAAGGCACTCCCCAGGTGACACCCTTATCCCTTCTTCCCGCAGGGCATGGACAAAACGGGTGACAACCGTTTCCATGGCTACCTCAATTCCTGGACAGCGAGTTCTTTCACCATTTGCAGATCAGCCTGGTGCTTGGCAATGACTCCCACGGTGTTGTCCAGTATGTCCCTTGTGAGCCTGGAAGCATTCAGTATGGTGAGCACGTTGGCCCAGTCGAGGGTTTCAGAAACACTGGGGGGCTTACGCATATTCAGTTCACGGGCCTTGCGCAGAAAGGAAACCATCTGTTGGGCCAGTTCATTACAGATTTGCGGGAAGCGTGCCTGAACAATGGCTACTTCGCGATCAAGATCAGGATATCCTATATAGAGATAGAGGCAGCGGCGCCGCAACGCATCGGAAATCATGCGGGTGCCGTTACTGGTCAGAATCACCAGAGGTTTTCTCTTGGCCGCAATTACCCCCAGTTCCGGGACGGACACCTGAAAGTCGCTCAAGCACTCCAGCAGCAGTGCCTCAAACTCGTCACCGGACCTGTCGATCTCATCGATCAGGAGCAGCGAACGTTTTTCCGACAGAAAGCTGCGCAGAATGGGGCGCTGAACCAGGAAGTTCATGGAAAAAAACATACTCTCCTCGGCCGCCAGGCGCTCGACGGCCTCCCGCAGATCAGCTGATACGGAGAGATAGTTGTCAAGCTGGGTGCGAAGTAACTGGGTGTAGAGCAGTTGCTTGCCGTATTCCCAGTCGTAGAGCGCTTTTCCCTCATCAATCCCCTCATAGCATTGCAGTCGTACCAGCGGGAAATCCAGAGAGGAGGAGAGAGCCTTTGCCAGTCCGGTCTTGCCAACTCCGGGGGGACCCTCGATCAGAATAGGCTTTTCCATCCGCAAAGCCAGAAAGACAGCGGTTGCAATGGCACTGTCAGCAATATAACCGCCGCTGCGGAGAAAATCCTTAATTCCTTGTTCGGTAATCATTAATGACCTCGTGTGTGTGAGTTGTAAATCCTGCTGCTGTGTCATTCTTGCAATCTTTGCGCCTGCAAGAACTATATATGTATGCTTTTTCCGGTGCTGTATGGTTACTCACATTAAAAAGCCGCTGGCGCCCGGCGAGGATTATTTCCCTTCGGGGCCAGCGGCATAACATAAAATCAGTGGAGGCACACTGGGTTACATTACATATTTACATGCAGCCAGCGAAGACAGCTCTCATCTCTGCGAATCCGACATCCTTGGGATTGCCTTCCGAACAGATGTCGGCAGCGGCAAACTTGGACAGACCGTCGAGGTCTTTTTCCTGCAGGCCGAGATCAGCAAAACGCTGGGTGATGTGCAGTTCATCCTTGAGCTCCTGAACTGCCTCGATGAATTTCTCACCGGCTTTATAATCAGACAGGCCGCAGGTGTTGATACCGGCAGCTTTAGCCATCATTGTAAAGCGCTCGGGGCAGGCCGGAAGGTTGTAATTGCAGACATCTACCAGAGCGATGGCGTTACAGAGGCCGTGCGGAGCGTCATAGAGACCACCCATGGCGTGGGCCATACTGTGAACGATACCCAGACCGGCGCTGTTGAAACTGTAGGCGGCAGCCATTTCAGCCCAGACCATCTGCTCGACAGCCTTGTCGTTGTTTCTGTTTGCACCGGATTGGCGAAGATTGCCGAAGATCTCGGTGATAGCCCACAGACCGGGGCCGTAGGCTGACTGTACACACAGACGGGAAGCTATAGCTTCGACGGCGTGGGTCAGAGCGTCCATACCGGTGTAGGCAACCAGTTCCTGTGTCATACACTGGTGAATCAGCGGATCGTTAACGGATTTGCTGGGTGTGCAGTTCGGATCGAACAGAGCCATTTTGTACATCTTCTCGGTGTGGTTGATGATCGAGAAGCAGGAAACCTCTGAACCGGTACCCGAAGTCGTGTTGATGGCGAGATGAGGAATCTTGTTCTTCTTGGTGGCTTTGAAAGCGCCTTCAAAAGAACGGACGTCCTGACCGTCGTGGCTGTATACCAGCTTGATGGCCTTGCCGCAATCGGTGGAGCTGCCGCCGCCCAGAGTGATGATACCGTCAAATTTACCGGAAGCCAGAATCTTGGCGCCTTCCATGACTTCGTGGTCCTTCGGATTTGGCGTTGCTTTATCAAATACCTCGGAGGCAACACCAGCGGCCTTCAAAACGCCCTGAATAGTTTCAACAATACCGGTACCGCGCAGGCCGGTAGTTACGATCAGCGCATTGGTCATGCCCAGAGCCTTGGCATCATTACCAACCATTGTATGTGCGCCCCAGCCGATATTGACGGAAGGGTAAGCGTGTTGCATCTTGATCGGGTATTCAGTTCTCTGCTGTGTAAGGGTCCTTTTTACGTCTCTGAAATGTGGCATGGGTACTTCCTCCTTTAGTAGTGTGTGTTTTGTTTGAACTGATTTGATTGCTGTAATGACTACGCTTCAGCGACATCTGTCCTTTCCGGGTTTTCGCTACCACCTCCTCATAATCCGGTTTTACGATCAATCTTTATTTACAGCAAAAGAGCCGGATATCACTGCCTCAAGGCCCATTGAAACGAGTTACTCTTAACTTTAGCAAGTTGGATGCCAACTTTATTTCATGTTTTATTACTGCATGTTATGAAATATTGTCTGGGTGAGGATGGCGGATGAAACATGGATACGGGGCGATGTGAAACAGTTTTATATATTTTTGTCCCAAATAGGTACTTTTGCCGCTATGGATTTTATCTACACTGGGGAATTTTCACCCAGTTGAAGTTGATAGATGGTACGCCTCGTCTCGCAGCGGTCATCTGCAGCCAGAAAATTTCCATGACTCCCCCACGCACGTCCCATGCATCCTCCGGCACAAAACTGTTTCCACGGGCAATCCCGACACTCCGGGATTGCTTCCGCGCGGGAACAACTGATACGAAGAATGGACGACCAGAGCGGAATCCCTTCAGTAAAGGCGGCAACGAGCCCCTTTTCGAAAACCCCCGTGACGGAGAATTCGTCCGAATGACACAACAGACAGGGATAGAGCCTGCCCGAAGGTGTGAGGTACGGATTTTCGACAAACGTACAGCACCCTTGGCGTACGGAGCCACCTGACCGCCATTGCAGAGCGGCAACGGTTCCAATCCTGCCGTAAAGCTCCCGAAAGCGACTATCACTATCGTAACGCTCCAGCAGGCTCAGGTACTGCTCCGACAGGGGGGGAGCAAGCAATGACGTTTCGGACGCACGGCCACACATGACCATGGATCCGGTGGAAACTGAGCCGATGCCTGCTTTATCCGCAAAATCGAGCACTTCGGGGATTTGCCACAGATTATGACGCATCTCGGTGAAAAATATCGAGATTCTCTGACCAAGACCATGCTGAACCAGCTTCATAATTCCTTGCAGAGCGCCAGCATGGGCTCCATACCCCCGCACTGTATCATGCGTTTGTGACGTAACCCCATCCAGGCTGATCTGGATCATTAATCCGGAAAAATCAAGTTCGAGCAGTGTTGCAACGTGCACGTCACTCAAGAGCATTGCATTGGTCTGGAGAACGACCGTTTTGAAACCAAGAGAGCAGGAAAATTGTAACAGATCAAGAAAGTGAGGGTGGCAAAGCGGTTCGCCACCGGTAATACGGATGCCGTCTCCGCCGATAGCGGCAAACTCTTCCACAATCCGGCGAAGCAACCGCAGCGGCACGTGCGTATGCGATGATGCCTCACCCGCTCTGACCCAGCAATGATTGCACAAGAGATTGCAGGCGCCGGTGATGGAAAGCGTTAACATTCTGGGAAGTCGTAAGCCTTCCCACTCCAACTGCTGCATGGCCTCTGAAGTTGTCATCAAGTGATCATTTTTGTATGATTGTGGAATTATTCCGCACTGGGTATTTTTTAGTGTAGCAAAATGCAACAGCTAATTGAAGCGGGATAAGGGCTGTCGAAAAGACCTCAGGCTTCCAGACCGTAACGTTCCAGCTTGCTGTAAAGAGTCTTGCGGTCGATTTCAAGCATTTTGGCGGCCTGACTTTTATTCTGTTCTACCAGCTCAAGAACCTTCTGGATGTGATCACGCTCGACAACCCATAGTGGAGTGGCTGTGAAGGTAGAATTCCCGGTGCGCGTTACGTTTGCCGCCGGAGTATACACCGCTTTTTGAGGCGCAAACGGAAACAGATCCGGGGTGATAATCGGCTCATTGGCAAGAATGCAGGCCCTGCGGATGGTATTGCGCAGTTCCCTGACGTTCCCCGGCCACTGATAGGCGCAGAGCGAGGCCATGGCCTCATCGGTAATTTCCCAGCTTCGCGCATCATTTTCATTGCATTGCCGGATAAAGAACCAGGACAGCGGAACGATGTCTTCGGGGCGATGGCGTAACGGCGGTACCGGGATCGGCAGCAGGTTGATACGGTGATAAAGGTCTTCTCTGAATTCGCCGCGACTGACGCAGTCAGCCAGAATTTTATTGGAGGCAAAAACGAAACGAACATTGACGCGGATATCGTGATTGCCCCCCATGCGGCGAAAGGTGCTGGTTTCAAGGATACGAAGAAGTTTGACCTGGACATCGAGCGGCATCTCCGAAACCTCATCCATGAACAGTGTGCCGGTGTCGGCCAACTCAAAAAGTCCGGCACGACCTTTGTTGGCCCCGGTGTAGGCCCCCTGCATATGCCCGAACAACTCGCTTTCCGCCGTATTGGCGTCAAATCTTCCGCAGTTGACGGTCACAAACGGTTTGCTCGCACGGCGGCTGGAGTCATGCACAGCCCTGGCAATCAGCTCTTTGCCGGTGCCGCTTTCACCGCTGATCAGCACGTGTTCATCAGTTATCCCCCAACGCTGAACTGTTTCAAGAACCTTCATAATTGCCTGGCTCTTACCGATGATACGGTGATTTTCAAAGCGTTTTATCTCTTTTTTAAGGTTCATGTTTTCCAGCCGCAGACGGTTCTTATCACAGGCTTTGTCAATCAACATTTCCAGTTCGTCAAGTTTTATTGGCTTGGTGAGGTAATCATAGGCGCCACGCTTGATACATTCCACGGCGGTTTCGATGGTTCCATGCCCGGTAAACATGATTACTTCCGGAATAGTTGACTCCGCACGCATCAGCTTGAGGGCTTCAACACCATCCATACCAGGCATGCGAACGTCCAGCAGAACCACGTTAAATATCTCTTCCCGATAAACTGCCAGCCCCTCTTCACCACTCGCCGTGGCGGTCACCTTGTATCCGGACCGGGAAAGCTCCATCTGCAGCAGTTCCCGAAGCGATTTATCGTCCTCGACAACAAGAACCTTCGTATCATTTCGAACTATTTCTGACATGCCGGCATCCTTACAGTAAATTTCGATCCCTTGCCAACCTGGCTTTCCACACTGATATCACCGCCATGGCGCTTGATTATGTTGTACGTGACAGCCAGTCCAAGACCCAATCCCTGCCCGACATTCTTCGTAGTAAAAAATGGATCCCAGATCTGGTCGATGGCATCCTTGGAGATGCCGCAACCGGAATCTCTGATCTGGAACATTACCATAGATTGTTGTGTCATTCCGGTTGTTATTTCTACGAGGCCTGAACCACTGATTGATTGATGGGCGTTTATCAGGAGATTCATGCAAACCTGGCGAAGACCGGCCGGATCACCAATTACATCAGACAGATCGCTCTGAAGGTTGGTCTGGATCTCGATTTTTTCGTTGCGTGATTTATGCTTGATAAGTTCCAGAACTTCGTTCAGGACGTCATTGATGTTTACATTGCTGACGGAACCGTCCGACTTGCGGCTGAAGGAGAGCAGGCAATCAATGATGCCTTTACAACGGTACGATTCCTGAACGATCACCTGCAGATATTTTGGAAAAACATCAAGCCGAGGATCCTCCGCCAGCGAATGTTCTTCTTTGAATCGCCTGAGCAGCGCTTCTGCATAGCCGGCGACCGATGAAAGCGGGTTATTTATTTCGTGGGCGACACCGGCTGCCAGAACCCCGATACTCGAAAGCTTTTCAGCCTGCATGAGTTGCAGTTCCTGTTGTCGTTTGTCGGTTACGTCGCGCAGAAAAAGGAGTACTCGATTCTGCTCACTCTTATTTCCTTCAATCGGTGTAGCGGTAACATCAAAGTAGTGGGTTTTGCCTTCAGACGAAAGAGAAATTACCGAAATTTCAACCCGCTCGCCCTCCAGAGCCCGCTCAACCGGACAGTCGAACGGTGCTGCTTCGTACTCCGGATGAAAGAGTTCGCTGCATGAACAGCCCGGCAGGGTTTTCTGCGGAAAATAGTGCGGACAGATGTGGTTACGATGCTGTACCGTGCCGCTGCTGTCATACACGATGACGCCATCGCTTATCGAGTCAAACATGGCCTGAAGCTCGCTGCTTTTGCTGCGCAGCCCGAGATTTGCCGCTTCCAGTTCCTGAATTTTCTGCTTAACCTCGGCATAGAATCCGATTTTGGAACTGTCCAACCCAAGCAACCGCTCAAGGGATGATTCATCCAGCTTTGTTCGAACGGCAATCTTTTCCATCAGTAAGCCTTTTCCAGGATGCGCAGGAGATCCTCTTCATCAGCTTCCCGCGGGGAGGTGACGATGCAGACATCATTGAGTGCCCGGCGTGCCAGTTCCGGCAGATCCTTGCGAAGGACTCCGATACTGCGCAGGCTGCGCGGAGCTCCACTGGCATCCAGAAGAGAGTCCAGTGTTTCCTGCACTTTTTCGCCGGCAGCACTGATATCACCGTTGGCACGGTGACCAAGTCCCCAGGCAAGTTCCTGAAGCTTTTCGGTAACAACCGGAATGTCATAGCGAATCACTTCCGGCAGCAGAATCGCATTGATACTGCCGTGGTTTGCATCATAGAGACCGCCTATCGGGTGAGCCAGAGCATGAACGATGCCGAGCATTGAATTGGAAAAGGCCATTCCGGCATGCAGGCTGGCCCGCGCCAGGTTTTCCATGTCTTCCGGCCTGCGTTCGTGAACAGCATCCGCCAGACTGCCTGACAGAAGACGTAGCGCCTTGATGGCATGAACATCGGTGAGAGTTGTGGAAGCAATCGAAAAGAAAGCCTCCATGGCATGACTGAGGGCGTCGGTGGCTGTGGTGCCGACAAATTCGTCCGGCAAGGTTGCCAGGGTATCGGGGTCTGTCAGACTGATATCCGGTGCAACACAACGACTCATGATGCAAATTTTGCGAAGGTGCTCCGTATCACTGATTATTGCAAACTGGGAGACGTCGGAGCCGGTGCCGCAGGTTGTCGGACAGAGGACCAGCGGAGGCAGGGGACGAATGATCCTGTCCGGCCCTTCAAAATCGCGGATTCTTCCTCCGTTGGATACAAGAATGGCAATCGCCTTGGCCGCATCCATAGAGCTGCCACCACCCAGACCGACAATCACATCGGCGCCATGGCGCAAATATTCCCTGACACCTTCTTCAACCTCATGATCTTTGGGATTGGGGGTTACACCGTCATAATAAATGAATTCAAGGCCGGCATCAAGAAGGCTCCGCATGGCCAGATCGACCCAGCCTGCTCGAAAAAGCCCCTTGTCGCTGACCAGAAAAATTTTTTTACCTCCGAGCCTGCGGGCGCACGCTCCGACATGGCTCAGCATTCCTCTGCCGAAAATGATTTCCGGTACCTCGAATTTATAGTTATGCATATGTATTATCCAGATGCTTTTCCATTACTGATCCTTCGTGGTGACCACTACAGTCCACTCTGACGTGGGGGCATCAACGTGACTATGAGCTTATGTACAAGCAATGCTCATGCCCAAAACAAACCTGGTTCTATATGTTTTCAGATATTCTCGCACGTGATCCTTAATATCTGCCGCCGCGACCACATTTCCGAAGCCATATTAAAAAAACTGGCGCTATTCTCCACGTTGTAGAACTTTTCCGCAATAACATATTACACAATTATTTCAGTATTTTATAAATTATGTCCCGATTATCTACACTTACCTTCCATGACATCAATACTGGTCACACCGCCGTAACTCATCAATATTCAACAAAAAGAATCATTGTTTTATTAATTGGCACCACGGTTGCACTAAACCCGTTTGGATGAAAAGGACGGCGTGGTTGCGCAAAGTGAGTGGGGGCTCAAGGTGCAGCTATTAATGTTTGAGCGCCAATTACAGACCCTTGAAACAACGAAATCACCATAAATTCAATAGAAAGGAGTGGCAAGCCGTGTTCAGGCAGAGTGTTTGAACAGAAAACAGATGGACAGATTTGCATATTTTACGAAACAGATGGAAATCCTTGTTCAAGGAAATAAAATTTATTGAAAGAAGGAGTCACTTTATGAAAAGAAACATTGCACTGGCACTTGGACTCATTGCGGCAGCATCGTTGACAATCAGTAAACCGTGTAACGCAGCATTTGTAATAGGTGGAGAAAACGGCTGGCAGCTCAGTACCGATGGTATCGTTGATGTGTTTGCCACCTACGCGACGACCAGTCATCTGCCGGGCGGAACGCGTGCATTGAGCCTGTTGAGCGCCGGCGGCACAGAGAGCACCTATGACCAGCGTTTTGGTGTCGGCATCGGACTCCTGCCGTCGGTTATCGCCTTCAACGTCAAGGCACCTACCACCAATGGCATCGATTCATCCGTGCGAGTCGGCATCTACCCGAACGTTCAGAATAAAACGTCAACCCGTTTTGATACATCTCCCAACATCGATTTCCGCGAGTTCTTCTACACTGCCAAAGGTGCTTATGGTGAACTGCTTGCAGGCCGCGCACTGAACCTGTACCAGGGCAAGAACATCCTGAACGACATGACGCTGCTGACATCCGGCACAGTCCCCGGATCCGCTTTTCGTGGCGGCACAACCCTGGGGCACATCGGTTATGGCTATCTCTATACCAACTTCGGTCCTCAGATCCGCTACACCACACCGGATTTTGGCGGCGTCAAGATAGCGATTGAAGTTGCCGAGCCCTATAAGATCAGTGCTGATACAGCCAAGACCAACTCCCCACGTGTTGAAGGCGAGATCTCATATGCCGGAAAGTTCGGCAATGTGACTGCTCAGACATGGATCTCCGGCCTCTATCAGACAGCACCTCGCAATGTTGGCCCGAAGGTGGCCCGTTCCGGTGGCGATGACGAATCCATCGGTGGCGCCTACGGTGTAGGAATCGGCGTAGCCGGATTTAATCTCCTGGGATCCGGCTACGGCGGCAGAGGCCTGGGCATGCTCAGTGCGCAGGATGGTGATGTCCTGGGCGCTACAGCCACCTCAACCGATATAAATGGCAAGAATCGTCTCGCATGGGGCTACCTGCTCCAGGCCACGTACCAGATAACACCTTCCGTCAAGGTCGGCGCCAACTACGGCCAGACCCGCCAGGAGTTAAACGAATATGAACCGGTAGCCAGCGCGACGAACCCTGTCATCGTGAGAAACCAGGAATCGGCTGTTTTCATGGTTGCTTACAACCTGAACAAGTTTACCCAGTTCGTAGCTGAGTACATCTATGCCCAGAACACATGGATGGACGGTGCCAAGCAGCACTCCAACCAGTTTGCTCTCGGCACCATGTTTTACTGGTAACCGGCTAAACACACTTTAAACGAGGAGGATATTGTCATGCCTAAATATGTGATCGAACGTGAAATTCCAGGAGCCGGTGCTATTCCTCCCGGTGATCTGCAGGCCATCTCGCAGAAGTCGTGCAGTGTTCTTTCAGGACTCGGACCTCAGATACAGTGGGTTCAGAGTTACGTAACCGACGACAAGATTTACTGCATCTATATTGCTCCCAACAAGGAAATGGTGCTGGAGCACGCCAAACAGGGCGGGTTCCCGGCCAACAGTGTTGCAGAAGTACGAACCATGATTGATCCCACTACTGCCGAATAAGTATCCCTTTGCTCCCCTCCCGGTACTCGCCGGGAGAGGGACTGTAATTTAATTAAGGAGGATAAAATGACTTTAGCACTACTTGTTTTGATTGGTATCATGTGGCTTCCGGTAGGTATGTTTTTTCTCGGTTACGGCGAAGCCAAAAGCACAGGTTTCGTAAGTGCAGTCGTAGGCGTTCTGGTTGTCATTGGCGCGACCCTTCAGGCCGCAGTGTTTACCGACCCTTTTACCGCCGGCCTTCTGTTCGTCTTCGGCGTTCTGTACATGCAGACCGGTCACGCCCTTATGACGGGAGTGACTGACCTGCGCACCGTCGGAAACGGCGCTCTGCTTGTCGGTATCGTCTGTGCTATTTATGCGTTTCTGTATGCAACCGGCGGAGGAGTGAAACCGGACGGCAAACAATTTATCGGTGTAGTCCCCTATCTGGCATTCATGAATCTGACGTTTGTTGTGATTTGCTTTACCGTTACCGGTGTGACCTACGGCAAGATCAACCCAAAGGTTGCTGCAACGATGTTTATTGTTCTGACATTCACCTGCCTGCTGGCCCCGGCCATTGGGCTTATGGGTTACGGCAAACTTCCTTTTTAGCAGGTTGATGTACTACGTATTCGTACTCGAGAGCGCGACTTCACAATATAAAGCCAATTGACCCCACATTGAGGGTATGGCAACCGTAGCGGTAAAGCTGCATGAATAACGCAATACGAGACTGGAATGGGGGCGCTTGCACTGTGCCCCTGTTTTTTATTTTGGCTCAAGTATTGCTTGCTGTTAGCTACAGTTTGGGCGCCAAACAATTCCATAAGATATATGGGGGGAATATGAAAATGTTTCGTTTTAGAGATGCCGGTCTGCTCTGTATTGCAGCCTCTGTCGTGTTGGCCCTGCTTATGCTGTCAGTGAATTCTCATGCATCTGATGTTCGAAAACTCTGGCAGAGCCGTGACCAGTTCGTGGCTCTGGAGCGTCCGGATTCAACTCCGGGCAGCTCGACACCTTCAAACGACCACCCGGTAGAGATATCCTCCGACAGACTCACAGCTATACTTGCCTCCGTTGAACTGCAATCTCCGGATAACAAAGCGGCCGAACGACTATTTACGAAACAATCACTGGAGGCGCTTGTGCCGGAAATGATGCAGGGATTCCGTAAGGCAACTCCCGGTGAAGATGTGACCTTCGCTGTAATAGGACTGCACTCATCACTGTTCGGTTTTGCAAAAAGTCCCAAAGTGACCACCGGACGGGCATTTTACAAAGGAGGACAGCTTAATCTCATCATTGGCTTTGCCCAGCAGGATTTTAACGAGCGGGAAGACCGTCGCCTTTCTCCATTTATCCCCGGCAACAGACAAACGGCCATGGCTGGAGAGTGGACACTGCTACCTCAGCCAGGTCGAAATGGCTTCGCCCTGATCAGGAAAGATTGGGTGGCCTTCAGCGACGAGTGGCGGGCGTTCGAAGTGCAGACTCCCGTTGCTGACAAGAATATTCCGGCAGTGCAGGCAGCACCTGTTCAGCAGGTTAAGCCACAGACTCCTCCACCTGCCGGACAGAGTGCTCCTCCGGCAGTGCAGTCCGGGCCTGATCAACCTGCAGTGCGCTATCAGGACTCACGCAGACCGGCGGAACGCCTGACCACCCTTAATGAGCTGAAGGAGAAAGGACTCATCAGTGAGGAAGAATATCGCAGCAAGCGCCTGGAAATTTTGAACGGACTGTAAGCTGTTAACCCAACTTTAATTCCAGAAAAGGAGGCAGTATGTCAAACATGAAACTGACCGTATTGGCACGCATCATGGCAAAATCCGGAAAAGAAGAAGAGGTGCTCCACGAGATTCTCGCCCTGATCGCACCGACCCGCGCCGAGGCCGGCTGTATCAACTATGACCTCCACCGTGCCCAGGATGACCCGGCGCTTTTCTTCCTTTATGAGAACTGGCGCAGCCGTCAGGATCTCAATGAGCATCTGGCCACGCCGTATCTGCAGGCATTCCTTGGCAAGGTGCCAAAATTACTGGCCGAACCGGTAGACCTGTCTTTCTGGGACATCGTTGGCTGACCAAATGATATATTTAAGGGAGAGCACCGATGATCGAGCGCAAAGAACTGTACATCAACGGGCAATGGATCGCCCCTGCTGGTTCTGAGGTTTTTGACGTAGTCAACCCGGCGTCCGAAGCTCTGCTGGGACGGGTACCGGCTGCATCTGCTGCGGACGCCGACGGAGCGGTTGCCGCCGCCGTTAGCGCCTTCGAAACATGGGGGCGAACATCAACGGCGGAACGTGTCGTCTTCCTGGCCGGAATACACCGTGGATTGTTGGCCCGGTCGGAGGAAATAGCACGCATCATTACCAGCGAAGTCGGTATGCCCCTGAAACTCTCGCGCCGCATTCAGACCGGGCTGCCGGTCGCGGTATTGGAAAGCTACATAAAGCTGCTGTCCGAATACTGTTTCGAGGAGCGGATCGGTAACTCACTGGTGGTACGCGAACCGGTCGGGGTTGCAGTCTGCATCACCCCCTGGAATTACCCGCTGCATCAGGTAATTGCCAAGCTGGCCCCGGCTCTGGTATCCGGCTGCACCGTAGTTCTCAAGCCCAGCGAAGTGGCGCCGCTCTCCGCCTTTATCCTGGCGGAGATCATCCACGAGGCCGGACTTCCGGCCGGAGTTTTCAACCTGGTGACCGGCCTCGGGGAGGAAATCGGAGAACATCTGGTACGGCATCCCGATGCTGACCTGATCTCCTTCACCGGCTCACTGCGGGCCGGCCGCAGAGTGGCTGAGCTGGCGGCCGGAACGGTCAAGCGGGTAACTCTGGAACTGGGAGGCAAGTCTGCTGCCGTTGTTCTTGATGATACCGACCTGCCGACAGCGGTCAAAGGTACCGTGGGAGCCTGTTTTATAAACTCCGGCCAGACCTGTACCGCTCACACCCGTCTGCTTGTGCCGGAACATCTCTACGACCAGGCAGCTGCCCTGGCTGTGGCCGCCGCCTCTACTTACGCGCCGGGTGACCCTCAGAATGAGCAGACCCGACTCGGGCCGCTGGTTTCGGCAGTCCAGAGAGAGCGTGTGCGCGATTTTATCCGACTGGGAATCTCACAGGGCGCTGAACTGCTGGCTGGCGGTGTGGAAACGCCGGATGGCCTGCCAGCCGGCTTCTTCGTCCGCCCGACTGTCTTTGGAAGAGTCACGCCGGATATGACTATCGCTCAGGAGGAAATCTTCGGCCCGGTACTTTCGATCATGGCGTATCATGATGAAGAAGAGGCCATTACTATTGCAAACGGCACCCGGTATGGCCTGGCGGCAGCCGTCTGGTCCGGCGATGCTGAACGTGCCGAAAGGGTCGCCCGGCGTCTCAGGGCAGGTCAGGTGGATATCAATGGCGGAGCTTTCAACTTCCTGGCGCCATTCGGTGGATTCAAGCAGTCAGGTTATGGGCGGGAACTGGGGCAGCACGGGCTGGAAGAGTTTCTTGAATTGAAATCAATGCAACTCAGGAAAGATTAGTGATGCGTGTTCTGATCAGCATTGACGACACCGACAATCTTGAAAGCCCCGGAACAGGGGCTCTGGCGTCCCGGATCGCTTCGGACCTGGAAAAGAACATTTGGGGAAAATGCGGTTTTATCACCCGTCATCAGCTATTGATACATCCCGACATCCCCTACACTTCCCACAACAGTTCCATGTGTTTTTCAGCAGAAATTGCGGATATCTATCTGGAAAAGGTTATCAAACATGCCTCGGAATTTCTTGCCCGAGAGAGTGCCGCCGAATCAGATCCGGGTCTGTGCGTAGCCGTGATCGATCATCTGTCTGAACCCGACGAGCTCATACTGTTCGGCCAGACAGCTAAGCAATCGGTATTGACCAAGGAATCGGCCTATGAACTTGCCAGGCGAGCAGGTGTTCACCTCTCCGAGCATGGCGGCACCGGACAGGGAGTTATCGGAGCGCTGGCAGGAGCCGGATTGCGTTTGAGTGGCAACGACGGCCGTCTGAAAGGTCAGCTCACCTTCGACGAGCCCGCCGGTGTTGTAAGCGTTGCCGCTCTTCGCGCTCGTAACGATATTGATGAGGTCCGGACTCTGGACGGAAGCGCTGTTACGAATCGGGATATGGTACGGCTGGGTGAAAAGGTGAAGACGGTACTTCTGGGCGGCAAATCGGTACTGTTGGTGATTGCAGCAGATAGTGCGTCAGACGGAGCACCTTGGCAAACCTGCCCGCGACAACTGTTAAAAAGGTATTAGATGGAGCGGGGGACAGCCGAGCGGATTGAGGAGCCGTCGGAAAAATGTGATTGGATGGGAGCAGCCCGCATTGCAGCGTCCTGTGAGACATTTCATCCTGACGAGGAAGATGAACAGGTTGCCGATGAACTTCTGTCGTGCTACAATTGCCGCTATCGACGTTGGACCGCCGCATCGTTCGACTGCAGCAAGAAGAAAAAATAAACACCGAAGATTAACAGAAAACTGAATAACTTCTCCGAGCTGCGCTTCCTAAAAGGATTTCCCTCATGGAAGCCAGCCATCGGGTACTGCCGGAAACAGCAGCGCCTTCCTTTTGCAAAGGAGAAACTTGATCCGCTCGTAATGTATTGCGTGGCGGAGGAGGTCTCTTCCAGTCGGGAAGAGACCTCTTTTTTTGCGTTGATCTCTCGTGCGGGCATGGCCGGGAGCGGTGAAGCACTGACTGGATAAATTTTACTTGAACGGAGGAATGCATGATTAAGAAAATAGTGGGATGTACACTTTTGATGGTATTCATCTGCGTATCATCGCAGGAACTATTCGCCGGACAAGCCGGCACAACCGACACGGTATTCAACAGAAGGTTTATCCAGAAAATAAAACCGATGATGCCGTATGATCAACTGGTGAAAATTATTGGCGCAGAAGGTCTTAAAACAGGCGAGGACAAACTGTCGCCAACAACCAAAGTGCTGTATCACTGGGATGGAGCACGGAAGTCAACTTTGGATATCAAGGTTGATTCTGGAAAGATTATTGACGCAACGGTGATATCACCAAAAAGCAAGAAATTTTACCTTGGGAAAAACGCAGACTGATCATTATTGCACCGCACCCATTACTGCATCGGTATCAGACCGGACTTTCCATGGATAGTGACATACTGAAAATCGACCGCCTTTCCTACAGCTATCCCGGAGCCTCCATCCCAGCGTTGATGGATGTTTCCTGTTCAATAGGAGCTGGCGAGTGTATATGTCTGACCGGCGACTCCGGCTGCGGCAAAACGACTCTGCTCTCGGCCATCAAGGGTCTCCTGCGTGGTGGCAGCTATTTAAAGACTATCAAGATTGCGGTCCCACCCGGTGTCAACAACTGGTCCACTCCGGTCGGCCTCGTTTTCCAGAATTCGGAATCTCAAATCCTCTGCACGACCGTTTCGGAGGAAGTTGCCTTCGGCCCGGAGAACCTTTGTGCACCGCCGGAAGAAATCGCCCTGCGGGTACAAAAATCTCTGCGGGCTGTTGGGCTCGACGGCTGTGAAACACGTCATGTGGAGCGTTTTTCAGCCGGTCAGAAACAGCGGCTGACCATAGCTTCAGTCATGTCGATGAATCCTTCACTGCTGCTGCTTGATGAACCGACCTCGCAACTGGACAGCCAGGGTAAGCAGGATCTGTGCGAACTTCTCGCCGGATTTAAGAGTCATGGATATACCATAATCATGGCCGAGCATGATCCGCGTCCCTTTACGAGCATCATCGATCGTTATCTGCCCATTGCAGATGGCAGGATCGGCTGCTCTACATCGTCCTTACCGGAGTCCGGGCGCTACGAGCCAAGAAACGCAGGTAAAATGCGGCCAGTCGTCGTTGATGATCTGCCGGTAATCATTGACGTACAGCAGCTCTGCCTCTCCTACCCGGAAACCGGAACAGCGCTGAATAAGGTGAGTCTGAAGGTCAGGCAGGGAGAACGGATACATCTGTCCGGCAGTAACGGTGCCGGGAAATCAAGCTTACTCCGCTGTTTGGCCGGTCTGGAAACTCCCGGCTCCGGAATGGTGAAACTTGCCGGCATCACCAACCCCCGTTCGGAACATCTTCCGGGAAAGGTTGGGGTACTCTTCCAGAATCCTTCACGACAATTATTTGCCGAGAGCGTACATGACGAGGTGGCGTTTACTCTCCGCCGGATGGGTTTTTCCCGCCAGAAGACTGAGCGGGTCGTGGCAGAAGCGCTCAGCCTCTGCGGAATCAGTCAGCTTGCCGAAAGAGCACCGCTCACCTTGAGTTTTGGGGAACAGCACCGCGTGGCTCTCGCGGCGATCGTGGCTCCCCAACCGGAAGTGCTGCTGCTTGACGAGCCGTTTGCCGGCCTTGATTTCCCGCAAAGGCTGGCATTGCTGGACATCCTGGCGGAAATGCCCGGCAGATATGGGACCACTGTCGTAATAGCATCTCACGACGAATTGCCGGACCATACCTGGGCAGATCGTATACTGAAGCTTAATGGAGGTCAACTTGATGAAACCGGCCGTTAAAATACCGGGCCACAAATTGCTCCGAACGAGCGACTACGCCTGCCAGTACATGACTCATGACTCGCCGGTACATCACCTCGGCGCCGGGTGGAAGATTGGCATTTGCACACTACTGAGCGCTCTGGCCGTGGGAGTGCGTACACCATGGGAACTCTTTGCCCTCGTTGCAGTGACTCTCATCTACTATTTCGCGGCTCGGCTTACCCCTTTCGACTTATGGCGTGACACCAGGTTCTTCGTGTTCCAAGCCGTGATCGTCATCTGTCTGTACTGTATTCACAGCGGACTGGCCAAGGGGATCTGGCCGGGAATCCGGACATCCGTGCAGGTCATCCTGTTCTACATCCCGGGGGCAGTGCTCCTGCGTACTACCCGCACCGGCGATATGATGCGGGGACTACGCCGGGTCGTTCCCTATCGCGTTTCCTTTCTGGTATTCGTAAGCATCAGATTTGTGCCGTTTTTTCTCCGTGAACTGGATGAGATAATGACTGCGCAACAGTTGCGCGGGGCGCGCCTTCTCCCCCGGCAGTTACTTGACCCACGCAATTGGGGAGACCTGTTCCACTGTCTTCTGCTGCCGTTGATGGTGCGTGCGGTGAAAACCGCCGAAGAAGTCTCCCTGTCGGCCGAGGCCCGTGAATTCGGCACACGCGAACAGCGCACCTACTTCGAAGGAGTTACATGATGCAAACGAATGACCGGACTTTTCTCTGGCGCCGATTTACTTTGCGGGAGGGAATCTTCCTCGGTTTCTGCGCAACTTTCATCATCCTGGCACGAGCCGGCCTGCGCCTCCACCTCCATCTCCCGGGCCACGTAATGTTCTTCACCATGTTCTTTTTCCTCCTGGCGCGAGGGTGCGTGCCAAAGATCGGTTCAGCTACTCTCGTAGGGCTGATCGTCAGTCTTGCCAGCTTTCTCCTCGGTATGGGAACCAAGGGTCCGGCAGTCTTCGTCAAGTTTCTCCTCCCGGCGATGCTTGTAGATATGGCCGGATATATATTTCCAGCCTTCGTGAACAGCATGATTGCCTGTGCTCTGGTCGGCGCCGTTTCGGCCGCAGTACGAGCGTTGTCCGATACCTTGATCGAGTGGTTGAGCGGAATGGAAGGAGAAATCATCCTTCAAAAAACAATCGTCACGGCCGGCTTATTCGCATGTTACGCCGGTCTCAGCGCTCTGGCTGTGCCGTCAATCGTCCGGAGGCTGGCGCGAAACGGCCTGATTGACTCTGGTGCGGATGAGAAACGGTGAATACCGATGGAGCAAGCATATCGCGTTTTGTGCTTCTTCTTCTCGTATCTCTCCTGCTGCATGCGGGTGTCATTATCTCAGTCACCGATAGCGGCAGGAAGGAAGCAAGGCATCGTCATATTTCGCAAATATCGCAGAATATGGTGGTGGAGTATCCGGACGAGCTGAGCAGTAGAAGCCAACATTCCGATCCGGTGATACAACGAACCGTAACACAGCCACAGCCGGACCAGAAAGTGAAGAATTCGATAGCACCTGATCACGGGCATGGGCTCACTCCCACTGCAGGGAATGTTATGCAGAATAACGCGCCCGTGCCTGATGCTCCTCCATCGAATCCCTCGACACCGGCTGGATCTTCGGAGTTGGCCATCGGAGCCAAGGTTGAAGCACCAACTACCTTCAATCCCGATGCAGGTGCCGGAGGTCAAAAAGCAGAGGGTTCCAATGCATCCCTGCAGCGTAGCAGCACTGATTCGGCGGCGCCGACAGTTGCCCTGCAGCGGCGTGATACCTACCAGACTCTGCTGAAACAGCTCATTGAGGCACACAAGCACTATCCTCCGGCGGCACGCAGGCTGGGACGGGAAGGGAGTTGCCGGCGCCGGTTCGTAATCAGCCGCGATGGCTCACTCAAACAGGTCGAAGCGCTCTCTTCGTGTGGTCATGCTTTTCTCGATGAAGCGGCGACACAGGCCATTGCCGCTGTCGGAACATTTCCACCTCTGACGGATGACTTCAAAGGAGCTGACGAAACATTCACCATTATCATGACATTCACTCTCGCACGATAGTGAGATCGGCACAGTCCGAATCAAATTACAAAAGGAGAAAGTATGATTCAGAAACAGCAAATGAAAGTATGGATGGCAGCAATTGGACTGTCAATTATGATGCTGGCCTTTACCGGTTGTGGCAGTGGTGGTGGAGGAGTGGTCAACACGATTACGGCTCTTCTCGCACAACCAGCCAACCTCACGGCAACATCAGGAGATAGCCAGGTCAGTCTGAGCTGGACGGCGGTAAGTGGCGCTACCTCTTACAACGTCTATTACGGTACAACCGCAGGAGTGACTACAACCACCGGCACCAAGCTTGCCAATACCGCCACCCCTCAGGTGATTACGGGCCTGACGAACGGCACGGTATACTATTTTGCCGTCACTTCTGTAAATTCTGCCGGTGAAAGTGTCATAACAAACGTGGTATCAGCTACCCCCACTGCTGCTTCGTCCGTGAAACCGGCCGGAATTGTGGCTTCAGGAGGAGATGGCCAGATAACTGTTTCCTGGTCTGCGGTGACAGGCGCTGCCTCCTACAACATCTATTACGGCACGAGTGCAGGCGTTACGGTAACTACCGGTATCAAACTCGCCAATGTAACCAGCCCAAGGGTGGTAACCGGTCTTACCAACGGCACGGCTTATTATTTCGTCGTAACCGCTGTTACTGCAGGAGTGGAGAGTGGCGTGTCGAGCGAAAAATCGGCTATCCCCGCAGCAACTCCCCAGGCACCGGGCAGTCCGACCGGACGTACCGTAACATCCACCGTAGCCGGGCAGATGGCCGTCACATGGACGCAGGTTGTCGGAGCTACCTCGTACAATGTCTATTACCTGCAGGCAGGTTCTCAACCGACTAACGCTGCAGTACTGGCTACGACTCCCGTTTCAAGTGCCGCAACATCTCTTAATGTATCCAGTCTTACAAGTGGTGCAACATATTACATTCTGGTTACTGCGGTGAATGCTGCCGGTGAAAGCGGAACACAGACAAAGGCCCAGGCAGTAACCATTCTCTGATGCAGTACGGTTATTCTCACCGGCATTGCCTGGTGGGAATAACTGCATTTAATTTATATCCAGGTGGCAATCCATGAGACAGAAAATCCTGCTGTTCCTCTGTATCACGTTTATCAGCGCTTTGTTTCCCTGTCACCAGGGTATATGTGCATCTGAAGCGGATCGTTCAGACGTATACTCTCTTGGAGAAGTGGTTGTTTCCGGACAGAGTGAAGGAGGTCAATCCACCGAGACGGTTCATACCGTTACTGCTGAAGATATTCGCAACAAGCGGGCCAAGACCCTGGAGCAGGCCATAACTCTTTTGCCCGGCGTCAATGTCAGAACCGGTGGCGAAGGTATCCCTCGTATCGATATACGGGGTTTTCGCACCCGGCACGTTGTTCTCCTTCTGGATGGCATACCCATGAATTCAGCCTTTGACCAACAGTTCGATCCAACCATCATACCCACTGAAAACATCGCCGAAATCAAGCTGACCACGGGTGCCAGCTCGGTGCTCTATGGTCAGGGTGGTCTCGGTGGCGTCATAAACATAATTACCAAAAAGGGAACCAGCGGTGTGCAAGGGATGATTGCCGGAGAAACAGGTGATCATGCGCCTTATCTCGGCAAGGCAAGTATTTCCGGTGCGACGGACAGATATCACTTTTTCCTGAGTGGAAGCACAGCGAAAGTTGATGGATATCCTCTATCCGACCGTTTCAGTCCCACTTCAGAACAGGGTGCCGGTTACAGGAGCAACAGCGACAAGGCCAGGAGTAATCTTTTTGGAACAGTCGGCTTCACTCCGAACAAGGACTTGGCCCTCGGGTTGACATTCAATTATTCACAAGGTTCTTTTGGCAAGCCGACCAGCGCGGTCAACGATCCATTTGATCCATTTGCAGCACCTCCAAAGTATGTCCGGGTTGATGATTTTTCCGCTGTGTCAGTGCAATTCGCTGCGGATTATTCTCTTACGGATCATCTGACTCTCCGGGGATGGGCTTTCATTAACCGGCATAATGAACATGACAACCAATACGACAATGGGACTTTCAAGACATTCAGCCTTGCGGCCGGATCATTTCAGGAACATGTTACTACGTCTATCAAAGGGATAACACTTCAACCTCGTTACGAAATGGGAAATGCCGGTGTGCTCAGCCTTTCCCTTTCCGTCGAGGGAGACAGCTGGGAGAACAGCGGATCACTGACCCTGGCGCCCAACATATTCGCTCCGCTGGCAACAAGCAAAGCGATTACAATGTACTCGACCGGCCTGGAGTACGAACTGTCGCCATTACCGGGGCTGGTACTTGTGGCAGGTTATGGTCATTACATTCAATCCAGGGATGAGTCGAGCGGGAATGACTACAGTCTCCTGGCGGGAATCAGTTATGACATCTTCAAGGAGACACGACTCAAGGCGTCTTTCAAGAGGAATGTTCGTTTTCCATCGTTGGGGGATCTGTATGATTTATCCCAAGGTAATCCGCAGCTGGCAACAGAACGCTCCTACACATACGAGGGGGGAGTAGAGCAGAAGCTTCCGCTGAACAGCAAGGTTATCCTGACCGGCTTTTATGCAAACGCAAAGAATCTCATTCAGAACGACCAGGCAACAAATAAAAGCACCAATCTTGCGGAGGTGCGTTTCGCCGGTTTAGAGCTTTCGGCGGCAACTCAATTCGTAAAGAGGCTTCTGCTTCGCGCTTCATATGCCTACCTCAATTCCGAAGACAGATCGAGAGCGGGAAGAGACCAGCAGCAGTATACCCCGGGCAACAAGGCTTCCCTGGAAGGGAAGTACGACTTCGATTGCGGCTTTTCACCCTATGTTTCACTGCTGTACGTAGGAAACCAGTACTTTTATACCAAAAACAACGTAACTCCTGTACAGAAAGCGAAGTTGAACGACTACGCATTGGTTAATGTAAAGTTGAACCAGAGATTACTGGATAACAAGGTTAATCTCTATATGGGGATTGACAACATGTTTGATGAAAACTACGAAACAAACTACGGATTCCCGCGAGCCGGACGGTTTGTCTACGGTGGTGTTGAGTTCCGAATGTAGAGAGACAACTCTTCATTAATTCAATCGGTGAGAAAATATTCCGGGAGGAATATCCATGAAATATTGTTTGCAGAATGCCATGATTTTTTCAGCTGTTTTTCTCTTCCTGCTGCTATGCTCCTGCGGTGGGGATTCGCCCTGGCGATACAGCACCGCTGCGCCGGATCAGCCCGTCGGTCTGGCCGCAACATCAGGCAACGGGCAAATTTCGCTTAGCTGGTCGTCAACCGGAAATGCTGCTGCATACAATATCTACTACTCAACTTCGCCAGGGGTTACCAAGACAAACGGAAACAAAATTACCTATGTAGTCAGTACATCCCATATCCAGACCGGTCTGAATAATAATGTAACTTATTATTTCGTGGTCACTTCCGTTAACTCCAGCGGTGAAAGTGCCGAGTCACTTCAAGTGTCCGCTACACCAGCTGTACCGGCCACCTTTGTTCAAGGCGATCTGGAGGGTACCTGGAATTTCAATATTCTGGTTTCAGGAACGGGTGCCGGATGGATGCGCGGCATAGTGGCCGTTAACACTACCGGAGTGGTTACATTCAGCTCTTTTCTCGACAGTGCCGGAAATAGTTCACCACTGACCAATTTATTCACATCGTTATTTCTGGGATCTGACGGCTCTGTCAGCGATGCCGGAGTTGGTTCCTCAAAGTTTCGCGGAACACTTGCGACTAACAAAAAAATGATTGTCGGACATTCGTCAATGAACAGCACGTCTCAATTGATAGCGGTATTGCAGAAACAGATTCCCGGCATCATGTTCACTAATTCCGGAGATATCCAGGGTTTTGGGAATACCGGTGGAGGAGGCCGGCGCTTTATCTATAATCAAATTTCCAGCGGGCCGAACCAGGAGTGGGAATTTGCTGAAGGGCAGATTGGCAAGGACCAGAAGATCCAATATACAACGTTTATCGCACCTTCTAATCCAGTTAAACCGGGAGATAAATCAAGTGTGTTGAACATAACCTCAGACGGTATGGTTACAGAAAGTCTGACAGGCGCCTCACCGCAACCGGCGGCAGTCATCGACAAGGGAGTCATGTCCGCCGATAAATCTTTGATCATAGGGACTGGCACCGATACAAGCGGGACTGGCCCCCGATACATTTTACGGATTTACCAGATGGTCAATATCATTTTCAGTGACCCTGGCACATTCACTCAGGCTGATTTGGCGGGCACCTACAATTTCCGTGAACTTCTGGTCGGCACAGGTGCCCGGTCGGCATCCGGAAGCTATGCAATTAATGCTTCCGGTTCAGCTGCATACTCATCCTTTACTGACAGCGGTGGATCAGCTGCTCTGCCGGCTGGTTTCTCTCTTGTCATTGATGCTAACGGAAAACTTGTCAACCTGACAGATTCAACCGTTCTGGGTAAGTTTTCATATTTTAGAGACATGTTTGTTGTCACAAAAACGTATTCACCCGGCGTCTATAGTCTCAGCATTGCACTGAAACGATGATATCCACGTGCGGGCCAAAGTCATCCGGAATAGGCCCTGGCCAAAACTTCCATCGGGTGAAAAACCGGGTACGGGAGTGAATGGAGAAACTGCAACCTGCAACTCATGCAGTCGGTGATGATCGCCTGGGGGGCTTTACCCCTGATCTTCTCCATCAGATGGCGGCCTATGGCAAGGGTTTTTTCGTGGAAATCAACCTTGAAACCAAAATTACCGCCCATCTCACAACAGTCGGTCTCCCCGCCCACCGGCTTAATTGTTATTTCCGGAATCATCTTCAGAAGGTCCAGGTACCTGCACCGGCACCCCATCTCATCCACGTAGACTTTGTAACGCAGCCGGTAGAACTGCTCTTTTTCCGCCTCGCTCGTGGCGATTTTAACTGTTGTTTTATACAAACCCGCCTCCATGTTTCACCATCGATTCGGCATCCCCGGCGTCACCGGAATGAAACAGGTTAAGCGAACACCTTCAATTAAGCCGCTTAAGCATCGGCCTTGACTTTTTCTCCATGGTGTTGGATTGTTAGTCATAAATTCACTCTCAAACGAGGCACATATGGAATTCACCATTGAAACCGAACAGGAATACGATGGCCGCTGGATTGCCGAGATATCCTCTCTTCCGGGTGCGCTTGCCTACGGATCTACCGAAGATGAAGCCATGACCAGAGTGGAAACCCTTGCCTTGCGGGTATTGGCGGAACGTCTTGAGACACATGAGTGCCGCCCCATGCCAATCAGTATTATTCTTGTCCACGCATGAGCGTATGGCCTGCTACAAAAGCCAAGCGGGTGTTTGCAGCGCTGCTGGCTATCGGCTGGCTGGTCAAACGCCAAAGCGGTTCGCACAAAACCCTGTCACGCCCCGGATTTGTAGACTTTGTTTTTGCTTTTCACGACAACGAGGAAATCGGACCGAGAATGCTGACCAGAATAGCCAGGCATACCGGTTTGAAACCTCAAGATTTATAGGCCGGAACCTTATTCATCTTCATCTCCTGTCCATTTCGAATGCTCTTTGGTTTACAACTACAGCGTATTTGTTGTGGGAAACCCCGCTTTCAGTATTTCCATCCCCTCGACGTCACCGCAGTAATGCTAGCACAATGTGATATCATGTCAGGGGTTTTACTGCACTGCCTTGAGGTGAAAAAAAATTGAAAGAGGTTCGTGCGTGACAGATGAAGACCCGGTTTCATTCAAGGAGCTTCAGGCATGCTATCATGCCTTGCTGGCAGAAAACCGGTTGTTGAAAGAAGAGCTCAATACCCTGAAGAGCCGGTTCAGTGTTGCCGAAACACCTCTGAAAGACAATCTACACCCATTCCAAGAGCCTGAACCGGAACGCATCGTTCAACAATCATCTTCTGAACCATCCAACCCAACCATTACTTACCAATCAGATTCTGCTGAAAAAATCAGATTGTTTATGTCTCTCTTCAGGGGACGGGACGATGTCTATGCCCGTCGGTGGGAGAGCAAAAAGAAAGTGGGTTCAGGTTATTCTCCTGTTTGCCGGAATGAATGGAAGCATGGTCTCTGCGGCAAGCCGAAAATGGCTTGTTCAAAATGCAGCAATAAGTCGTACGCACCTTTGGATGAGAGAGTCGTTAACGATCATCTGCGAGGAGGCATGGTCGCTGGAATATACCCGATGCTCCGTGATGAAACCTGTTGGTTTCTGGCAATTGACTTCGATGATGGAGATTGGAAAAAAGATATCTCAGCTCTGAATGATGTCTGCATGACTTTTGGTATACCTTTCGTGGTCGAGCGTTCTCGTTCCGGCAACGGCGGGCATGCGTGGTTTTTTTTTGAAGCTCCCGTTTCAGCAGCTCTTGCAAGAAAATTTGGCACTTCCCTCCTTACCCGCGCCACTCAAGAACGGCACGAAATAACCTTCAAATCCTATGACAGATTTTTTCCCAATCAGGACACCATGCCCAAAGGTGGGCTGGGAAATCTGATAGCGATCCCCTTGCAGAAAGAAGCCAGGAATGCCGGTAACAGCGTATTCGTCGATGGCAACTTTGAACCGTATCCCGATCAGTGGGCATTTTTAGGGACGATTCAGAAGCTGTCTGAGGATGTTGTGCTGGCGTTGACCGCTCAGATGTCTCCGGCAGGCGAACTTGGTGCGGTAAAGCTCAATGAGGAAGATGGGCAAAAACCGTGGGAAACCTGCAAGGTGGAATTGCAGAGCATCGATTTTCCTCGTGAGATCGAGTTTGTAAAAGCAAACATGCTCTATATCCCCAAAAACGGCATTTCAGAGCGGGCATTGAATCGCCTTAAACGTCTGGCGGTTTTTAGAAATCCAGAATTTTTCAAACATCAGGCGATGCGGATGTCTACATTCGGTAAGCCGAGAATTATCTGCTGCGCCGATGATACGTTTGGCCACCTATGTCTGCCGAGGGGATGTGAGCAGGAGATGAAAGCCCTCCTGGCTGAACATGAAGTGAATGCCACCTGCATGGACAAGAGGAACTGCGGCAAAACGATTGCAGTTGAATTCAACGGTACGCTGCGGGACGAGCAGCCGTTGGCGTTGGAGAAAATGCTTGAGCATGACATTGGTGTTCTCTCCGGCACCACTGCGTTTGGCAAAACGGTGGTGGCAATCAGGCTGATCGCCGAACGAAAGGTCAACACACTTATCATCGTTGACAAAGTCACGCTGATCTCGCAATGGAAAAAACGGCTGCAAGAATTTCTCTGCATACACGAGACGTTGCCGGAAGCGGAAGCAGATCACAAAAAGAGAGGTCGAAAAAAGAGCAGGGAGATAATCGGACAGATAGGGGACGGGAAGAACACTCTGTCCGGAATAATCGATATCGCTCTGATGCAGTCGTTGAACAAAAGTGCTAAAGCCAATGAATGTGTAAAGAATTACGGTATGATAATTGTTGACGAGTGCCATCATGCCGCTGCCTTCAGTTTTGAGAAGGTTCTAAAGACAGCAAGCGCGAAGTATGTCTATGGCCTGACCGCGACTCCAACAAGGAAGGATGGGCATCATCCGATCATTTTCATGCAGTGCGGTCCGATACGATTCAGGGATGACGCAAAGATGCAGGCGGAAAAAAGACCGTTTGATCATTTCATAATCCCGCGATTCACCTCTCTGCGTCCCCCATTGGGGAGGGATGAACAGGATATGAGCATTCAGGACTTTTATTCAGAGATTGTAGTCAACGAGATGCGCAATCAGTTGATCGTTGATGATGTAGTCAATAGCCACCAGCAGGGGAGAAGTTGTCTTGTGTTGACGGAGAGAACCGCTCATCTGAAACTACTTGCCAAAGCTTTGAGTGAAAAAATCCCTGATGTCATCTCACTAAAAGGAGGAATGGGGACAAAGCAAACGGCAGAAATTCTGACGCATATACACGAAACTCCCGTAGACAGTCAATTGACGCTGATTGCCACAGGCAAGTTTATCGGTGAAGGGTTTGACGAAGCGCGCCTTGATACGCTTTTCCTGACTATGCCGATATCGTGGAAGGGAACGCTGCAGCAATATGCCGGGAGGCTGCATCGGCTGTATGCAAACAAAAAAGAGGTGCAGATCTACGACTATGTTGATATTCATGTGAAGATGCTGGAAAAGATGTACGGCAGGCGGCTTAATGGTTATGCCTCTATCGGTTATAAGGCTAAAAGCGGCATTGTTGCCACGGATTCAATTGACATCATCTTTGATAACAGCAGTTTTCTGCCGGTTTTCATCAATGATATCCTGACAGCACAAAGAGAGATTCTGATAGTAAGCCCGTTTGTCACCAGAAGACGCACGATACAGATGATGCAGGATCTGGAGATTGCATTGCGGAACGGGACGCGGGTAATTGTGGTAACCAGACCGGCAATGGAGTACCGGGAAGCAGATCAAACCGCACTGCTGGGTACTTTCGACATCATGCAGGATGCCGGTGTGAAAATGATATTCCGCTCAAACATTCACCAGAAATTCGCGCTGCTGGATAAAAAGACTGTATGGTACGGGAGCATCAATCTGCTGAGTTTCGGCAGCTCGGAGGAGAGTATCATGCGACTTGAAAGCCCCAACATAGCCAATGAACTGATGAAGACGGTGCATACCCATGGCAGGAATGCGGAGGGAAAGTAGACACCGACACTGCTCATTTTTCTGTTTGCCAGAAGATACTATTTCCACTATAGTGCCGCCACATTTACCACTCTCCGAGTCGCATGACCTACAAGGGAAAAATCCTCATGGTGTGCGACCTGTGGGTGTCGCCGGAAACAGCGCCGCCCTCCTTTGAAAAGGGGAACTCGTGCCTGACGGACCACTCACATTGTTCGTTATCGCCCCTTTTCTACCAAGATAAGGGGCTTTTTTGTTTTTATGTTTTTGTGAAAGGAAATGTATCATGGTCAAACTTGTTGAAAACCCGATCGATCCCGCCGTTGTCTACAACTCCATCTGCTCGGCTTTTTCCGGTTCCGTTGTGCTTCACTATGCGGTAGTCAAGAAACAGGCCGGTTCAGGCAAGGCAACCACATCCATCGAATACAGGGCGCAGGGGGACGCTCTTCTGGAAATGGAGGGGATTGTCAGGGAGCTCGAGCGGAGCTGGAATCTGGAGGACGTTCTGATGATCCGCCGGACCGGTCGCCTTGGTGTCGGCGATATAATCTCTCTGGTCGCCGCCAGCTCTCCCAACAGCGAGGAGACGTTCGAAGCTTGCAAATACGGGCTTGGCCGCCTGAGAAAAATGTCAACAATAATTAAGAACGAAATATTTGAAGGAGGGAACAACGCATGAGACGAATAACCGGTTACAGTCTGGCTGTTTTGGCATTTTGTTGCATCTGGACGTCAGCAGCACAGGCTGAAAAGGGGTTTATCCTGTTGGCCAGCACAATCGGCCCTATCGACGCAGGAATCGTGGCGGCTTTGGAAGATGGCTTTGAAAAGGAGACCGGCATCCGGGTCAGGCACGTCGGCGCCGGCACCGGTGAGGCTCTGAAGATTGCCGAAAAGGGAAATGTCGATCTGGTGATGGTGCATGCACGTTCACTGGAGGAGAAGTTTGTCGCTGCCGGATTCGGAACGGAGCGGATTCCTTTCATGTATAATGACTTTGTCATAGTCGGTCCGTCCAGCGACCCGGCCGGTGTTCGCGGTATGAAATCGGCGACTGCCGCGCTCAGAAAGATCGTTGAAAAATCAGCGCCCTTCGTCAGCCGCGGCGACAAGTCAGGGACCCACGTTGCGGAAATGGAGCTATGGAGCAAGGCGGAGCTGCAACCATCCGGCACATGGTACAAAATCTATGAAAAGGGAAACGAGGGCAACGTCCCGACTCTCCGATTCACCAGTAATGCAGGTTCCTATACTTTAATCGATCGCGCCACCTATCTTTCGATACAAAAGGAAATCAAACTGGAAATACTCGTTGAAGGGGATGAAGCTCTGCTGAACCGTATCTCTCTGATACCAGTCAGCCATAAGAAATTTCCACTGGTCAACCATGAGGATGTCGCTCTGTTCGTCCGGTGGCTGAATTCTCCCGTCAAAGGGCAGAAAATTGTCGCTGAATTCGGCAGGGAACGCTTCGGCGCCCCGCTATTCTTTCCCGATTCGCGTGAATGGAATGCACAGACAACCAAATAAAATATCCCACCGCATATGAAAGGAAATCACATGTCAATTCGTAACCTGAGAACCGGCTGTACCCTGCTTGCAATCACCCTTATACTGCTCGTTAGCGCCCTCCCTTCGTCGGCAGCTCCGAAAACGCTGCTGCTGGCCACTACTACCAGCACGCAGGATTCGGGCCTGCTTGATGTGCTGGTGCCGCTGTTCGAAAAAGAGAACGGCTGTCAGGTAAAAACAATTTCAGTCGGCTCCGGCCAGGCCATGAAAATGGGGGAAAAAGGGGAAGCCGATGTCCTGCTGGTTCACTCGCCCGATGCCGAGAAGAAATTCATGGCCGATGGCTTCGGGATTTCTCGTCGCCTGGTGATGCACAACGACTTCATCATCGTCGGGCCGGCCGCAGACCCTGCCAAAATTAAGGGCAGCACAGCCACTGAAGCTATGAAACGTATAGCCCAGTCCGGCACTGTCTTCGCTTCACGTGGAGATAACTCGGGCACCCACGCCAAGGAGAAAGGGCTGTGGAAAGGGGCCGCGATCAACCCGGAGGGGCAGAAGTGGTATCAGCAGACCGGCCTCGGTATGGGGCAGACATTAAACGTGGCCGCTGAAAAGAAGGGCTATGTGCTGGCCGACCGTGCCACCTATCTGTCCCTCAAAAAAAATCTGGGGCTGGAGATTCTGGTGGAAGGTGATGGCAAGCTGCTTAATATCTATCACGTAATCGAAATCAATCCTGCCAAGTGGCCCAAGGTTAACATCGCGGGGGGCAAGGTTTTTTCCGATTTCATGGTTTCCCAAAAGATCCAGGAACTGATTGGCCGTTTTGGAGTCGACAAGTTCGGTGCACCGCTGTTCTTCCCTGATGCAGGTAAAAAGCCGGAGTCACTGGGACTATGATATAATTGACCATCTCTTCATCCGGATTGTCGGCACTCCCTGGTGCCGACAATCTCCCCACACAGCGAATTTTTGGGGAAATTATCCCCAAAATCGTCGTTGAAATCATCGATTTTCGCCGGTCATATCCAAACAACTCTCCATGAAATCATCATGTTACCAATATGGCGCGGCTTTTGCTATTAATTACGAAAACTCCGCTCCCCAAGAAGTAACAGGAAAGAATCATGCAAAAAAAGAAAAAAATGATCATCTCTCAGGAGACCATGCAACTGGATATGGTGCGTATGGTTGAGGAGCTGTCCGGAACCTCGGTCCGCCGTTGTTTCCAGTGCGGCAAATGTTCTGCCGGTTGCCCCATGGCGACGTTCATGGAGCATCCCCCCAACAGGATTGTGCGACTGCTGCAGCTCGGCCAATGGAAGAGAATTGTCGAAGGTCGTTCCATTTGGTATTGCGCTTCCTGTGAGACCTGTTCCACCCGCTGCCCCAACAAGGTGCACCTGGCCTCGATCATGGATGCTCTCCGTAAACTCTCTTGGGACTACGAGGGAACCTCCAAGGAAAGCTACGTCCAGTTGGCCAACAAGCTCTTCATCGAAAACATTCGCACGTATGGCAGACAGTACGAGATGCGCCTGGCAGCAGTCTTCAACCTGAAGAGTGGCAAACTGCTCAAGGATTTCATGCTCGGTCCCAAGTTGTTCTCCAAAGGAAAGCTGAAAATATTCCATCAGAAAAACAAAAATATGGCCGAGGTAGAAAAAATATTTTCCCGTATTGAAGAGATGAGAAAAAAATGTGAGGTGCTGTAAATAAGCAGTACACATCTGACAAGTCAGACTGTCAGACTTTTTATACAAAAGGGCCGTTACTGATGATCAATACTCTCAATTACTCCTATTACCCCGGCTGTTCGCTGCACGCTTCGGCCGGCGAATACGACCTGTCCACCCGCGAGTTGTTCAAGGCGCTGGGGATCGGCCTGACCGAAGTGCCGGACTGGTTCTGCTGTGGCGCCA